>Ga0194131_10001930_pt1 | contig 34673 bp, 28 predicted proteins | sample TA2KigO120mmetaG_FD_148631 | JGI IMG/M metagenome (GOLD analysis project Ga0194131, IMG submission 148631) | Freshwater microbial communities from Lake Tanganyika, Tanzania - TA2015053 Kigoma Offshore 120m | ecosystem: Environmental > Aquatic > Freshwater > Lake | place: Tanzania: Lake...
ACTTCCTCGCGGACGCGCCGACCAACCGCGTTGCCGACGTGGCTGCTTCGCTTACACGCGCGCTGCGCGACTTCGGCCTCGAACTCACACCCACGACCCGGCGCATGGCGCAGCTCAACGCGGTGCAGAACACCTATCTTGGCACGTTCCAAATCCTCGGCGGCCTCGGCCTGCTGCTCGGCAGCGCGGGCCTCGGCGTGGTGGTGCTGCGCAATGTCCTGGAGCGTCGCGGCGAACTGGCGCTGCTGCGGGCGGTGGGCTTCCGCGCAAAGGCGCTGCGATGGCTGGTGTTGAGCGAGCACGGCGCGCTGCTGTTGCTCGGGCTGGGCTGCGGCGTGGTCGCGGCGGTGGTGGCGGTGGCGCCGGCGGTGTTGTCGCCGACCGCGCCGATGCCGTATGATTCGCTCACGGTGACGCTTGGCGCGGTGCTGGCGAGCGGCGCGGTGTGGACGTGGCTGGCGACGGTCTTCGCGCTGCGCGGCCGGCTGCTGGACGCGCTGCGGAGCGAGTGAGCCATGAAACCCGCGTGCGGACCGCGCGTCTGACGATCTAACAAATGAGATTTCACCTCCCGAACATGACTCCGATCCGGCTGGCACTCCTTCTTTCGCTGGCCTTCACGCTCGCCGCGGACGCGCAAGGCGGGCGCAAGCCCTTCCCCGCGCACTGGGGCGAACCGCCCAAAATCCAGACGACCGACTTCGGCGACCTGCCCGGCGGATACGGCAAGGGCAGTTCGACCCTTGCGAAGTGGATCGAGTCGAACCTGGAGAAGGACAGCAAGTCCCCCGCGCCCGCCAACCCGGCCGCCGATGCCGCCGTGAAGCCGGTCTACGAAAACAACTTCCAGAACAATGACGGCGAGAAGATGCCCACGGAGTTCCTTGTGCTCGGCGGCGACTTCGCCGTGAAGGAGGACGGTGGCAACAGGTTTTTGGAACTGCCGGGCGCGCCGTTGCTCGAGGAGTCGTGCGGCGTGCTGTTCGGGCCGACGGAGAGCGACGGGATTTGCGTGCAGGCGCGGGTTTTCGGCACGCGCACGGGACGGCGGTTTCCCGCGATGGGCGTGGGGCTGAATGGCTACGCGGGCTACCGGCTGCAAATCGTGCCCGCGAAAAACTTGCTCGAGCTGAGCCGGACGATCGACGGCGAGGAGCGCGTGATCGCGAGCGCGCCGTTCGAATGGCAGTCCGGCGCGTGGACCGTCCTCCGGTTGCAGGTCCGCAAGGAGAAGGCAAACACGTGGCGCGTCGAGGGCAAGGCCTGGCCACAAACCGCGAAGGAACCCGCGACGTGGCAGATCAACCATGAGGATGTCGCGAAGGACGCCGAGAAGGAGTCGCCGCGGCAAGGCCGCCCAGCCATTTGGGGCAAGCCGTATTCCGGCACGCCGATCCGTTTCGACGATCTGCTCATCACGAGGGTGAAGTAATCGCGCGCCCGCCGCGACGGGTTTTCAATCCTCCGGACCGGCGCTCAGCCGGCAAGAAACGGGCGGCGCCTGCCAAAATCCGCGAAGCCGCCCGTCGCACGCGCCGGTAGACAACAGCCATGAGGACCGCGCGGCTGTTCCGGCGGTCCGGGACGATGCGGGCATCGTCCCCCGAAACCGCGACAGGCTTATGGCTGACCTCCCCAACATCCTGATCTTCCTCGTCCCTTACACGCTCGGCGTCATCTACCTCAAGTGCTGGCACAACTTCCTGAAGCACGAGGACCCCGATCACGCGCCGGAAGAGGCCACTTCCATGCGCGCGCCGAACTCTCCCGTCTCGAACCCGGGCACGCTCTCGCACGGTCACGCGTGAGGCCCGGTGCTAGAGATACTTCCGAAGCAGCGGTTCGAGTTCCGCGATGGTCTTCCGCGGCCACAGCTTGCGCTCGGTCATGATGGCGCAACGCAGCGCGTCGTGGCACGGCCAGCAGGGCGCGGCGGGGATTTGCGGGAGCACATCCGCGATGATCGCCTTCGCCTGCGCGGCATTCTTGCGGAGATTATCGAGCACCATCTCAACCGTGACGTGCGCCTCGTCGGCCTTCCAGCAATCGTAGTCGGTGATCATCGCCAAGTTCGAGTAAGCGATCTCGGCCTCGCGCGCGCACTTGGCCTCGCCGAGATTCGTCATGCCGATCACGTCGTAGCCAGCGCGGTGGTTCGTGAGCGACTCGGCGCGCGTGCTGAAGGCCGGGCCCTCCATGTTCACGTAAGTGCCGCCGTCGTGCGCGCGGGCGCCGAGCTTGCGCGCGCTTGCGAGCAGCAGCTTCCGCAACTCACCGCAAACCGGGTCGGCGAATGCCACGTGCGCCACGATGCCGCGGCCGAAGAATGTGTGTTCGAACGACCTCTTCGTGCGGTCGAGGAACTGGTCCGGCAACACGATGTCGCACGGCGCATACTTCGCCTGCAAGGACCCGACGGCGCTCACGCTGATGATCCACGCCACTCCGAGTTTCTTCATCGCCCAGAGATTGGCGCGGTGATTCAGTTCGGACGGCATGACGCGGTGTCCGCGTCCGTGCCGCGGCAGGAACACCACCTCGCGCCCGGCGAGCCGGCCCGTGAGCAGCGCGTCCGACGGCGCGCCAAACGGCGTGCGGACGCGGACCCATTGCTGATTCGTGAACCCCTCGATGTGATAGAGCCCGCTGCCGCCGATGATGCCGACGCGATGGGCGGGTTGCGGGGCGGGCGGGGTCCGTCGGGCGCGTTTCATGGGCGGCAAGGGTGCGGAATCAGCCGCGCGATGCAACGCAAAGTTACTCGCGGCTCATCGTGGCTTGCCGTCGCGCAGACAACCATGGGCCGGTGTTGGCCAACCGCCGCGCAGCCGCGCTCACACGAGCCCTTACGCTCGCCATGGCCATGAACACTGCATCCATTCGACCCGCGCGGCGCGATTCCGCCGCGACCACGCCCATCGAACCCTGGAACCTTCACGCCGAGGACTTCCCGTTGAACGCGCCCGTCGGCCGTCAACTCCGGTTCCTCCTGCAATACGCCGTCCTCGCGCCGTCGGGGCACAACACGCAGCCGTGGCTTTTCCGCGTGAAGGGCGGCACGGCCGATCTCCTCGCGGACCGTTCGCGCTCGCTTCCCGTGCTCGATCCCGACGACCGCGAGCTCGTCATCTCATGCGGCGGCGCGCTGCTGAATCTGCGCGTGGCGATGCGGCACTTTGGCTTCGCGCCCGAGGTCGAGCTCATGCCCGACCCGTCGAACCCGGACCTGCTGGCACGGGTGCGACTCGGCGAACGGAGGGTAAGCGTCGAGGAAGAGAAGCCGCTGTTCTCCGCGCTGCTCCAGCGCCACACGAACCGGGCGCCGTTCGAAAACAAGCCGCTGCCCGGCACGCTCCTGAAGTTGTTGCGAGCCGAGGCCTTCTCCGAGGGCGCGTGGCTTCACGTTGTCGAGGGAGAGCTGGACCGCCTGAAGCTCGCCGCAATGGTCGCCGAGGCCGACTGCCTGCAATGGGCGCACAAACAGTTCCGGCGCGAGATCGCCGCGTGGGTGCACCCGAATGGCAGCGCGAGCCGCGACGGCGTGCCGGGCTCGGCGAAGGGATTCGGCGATCTCGCCTCCCTTGCGAGCCCGCTCGTCATCCGCACGATTGACGCGGGATCAAACCGCGCGGCTCGCGACCGCGACATCGCGCTCGCGTCGCCGGTGCTCGCGATCATTGGCACGGACTCGGACACTCCCGCGGCATGGGTGGCGTCGGGCCAGGCGATGCAACGCGTGCTCTTGCGGGCGCGCGTCGAGCATGTGTGGGCGTCGTTTCTCAATCAGCCCGTCGAGATTCCCGAACTGCGCGGGCGACTCTCCGACCTGGTGGGCCGGACGGGCTTCCCGCACATCATCCTCCGCCTGGGTTACGGCCCGGAGATCAAGAAACCCACCCCGCGCCGGCCGGTCGAGGAAGTGCTCGTCGATTGATGAGCGGCGCCAGCCTGGTGAATCGTCCATGACCTCGTCCCGGCTATGACTTCCGCCGGGAACCGAATCGCCGCGGCCCGCGACAACGAAAGGCGGGAGGACTGCCTCCCGCCCTCGCGTCGCCGGGTTGGCCGGGCGCGCGATCTACACGAACTCATGCTCGCGTTCGCGCACGACGAGCACCGGGCACGGCGCATGGCGCACGACCTTCTCCGCGGTGCTGCCCATGAACATGTGCTTGAACCCGGTGTGACCGTGCGTGGAGATGATGATGAGGTCCACGTCGAGTTCGCGGGCCGTTGTCACGATTTCGTGATGCGGCAGGCCGACGCGCACGATGGTCCGCGTGGGAATCTCGGCGCCGACGTCCTCGCCGGCGATCTTCTCGAGTTCCTTGATCCCGCCGGCGCGCATCTGCGACTCGATGAGCGCGTAGTCGATGCCCCCGACTTCCGCGCCGACATAGGGAATGTGGGCGACGTAGAGGAGCGTGAGGCTCGCGCCGAATTGCCGCGCAAACGGGAGCGCGTAACGGAGGGCTTTCTTGGAGCACTCGCTGAAGTCCATCGGGACCAGCAGGCTCTTGATCTTGAACGGCGCCAGGGTGGTGGCGCGGTCCGATTCGGCGATCATGTCCGAGTCGCGCGGCCCCATTTCCATGAGGACGCTGCCGGACCGGGAGGCGGGCTTGATTTTCATAGGTCAGGTCGGGTTGGGGTTTGGTGTTCCGGGCAGGGTGACGTTCGGCGGGTTGATGCCCGTGCGCGGCGCGTGGATTGGCGCGGATTCACCGTGGGTTGGCGTGGGTGGTTCAAGCGGGAGCCATCGAGCGGACCCGGCGCCATCCGGCCAAGTTCCGGCCACACTTCCGCAACCGCCGTGGAGCGATCATGAAGCCCCGCAAACAATCTCGTGCCATGGCCAACGCCATCTCAGCGGGCGCGCGCGGAGCCGGAATGATTGCCGTCCCGCACCGGGCCGAGCGAGCGCCGCGCGCCCCCCGCCCGCTGCGGTCCGCGAGCACCGCGTTCGGGTTCCCGCGAAACAGCTTCGGGCACCGGTTCGTTTACGCCGTGATTTCACCGCGCGCCGCGGGGCTGTCCATCGGCGTGAACATGAACCCGGACAAGCACTGCAACTTCGACTGCGTCTATTGCGAGGTGAACCGCGAGACGCCGGGCGTGGACCGCGAGGCGGACATCCCGGTGCTCACGGCGGAATTGCGGGAGATGATCGCGTGGGCGCGGGAGTCTCGATTTGCGGCGCTCCCGGAATACCGGGGCGTGCCCGGGGAGCTGCTGCGGTTGCGCGAGGTGGCGCTGAGCGGCGATGGTGAGCCGACGCTGAGCCCGAACTTCCGCGAGATCGTCGAGGCCGTGGTGCACGTGCGCGCGCTCGCGGGGATGCCGTTCTTCAAGCTGGTGCTGCTGACGAATGCGACGGGCCTGGACTTGCCGGGAGTGTCCGAGGGACTCCGATGCTTTACCGCTCGCGACGAAGTCTGGGCCAAACTCGAGGTCGGCACGCAGTCGGGGATGGACCGCATCAACCGCGGCATCGTGCCGATCGAAAAGGTGCTGACCAACATCCGCAACCTTGCGCGCGAGCGGCCGGTGGTGATTCAGAGCCTGTTCTGCCGGCACCTCGGCGCGGGGCCGTCGTGGGATGAAATCACAGCCTACATCGCGCGGCTTAACGAACTCAAATCCGCCGGGGCCCAACTCCCGCTCGTGCAAATCTACTCCGCCTACCGCCCCACCGTTCACACCGAGTGCGAGCACCTCGCGCTGCCCGCGCTCTCGGAGATCGCACGCCGCGTGCGGCTCGAAACGGGTTTGCTCGTGCAGGTGTGTTAGGCGCGCCGCGCGCGGGCGCGTCACTCGATGATCCAGTGGCGGCCGCGCGGGCTCTGCGACTCACCGGAGGAGGACTTCTCAACACGGAAAAACGCCGTGTGCACGACCCGGTTTTCCTCGAGCAGGGCGCTGCCCGACACCGTCGGGCTCTGGAACCGCGCGTCCTCGCCCACACCCGCCGAGGGAAAGCTCCGCCCGCGGCACCGCGCGGCGCGGCGCAGAAAGGCCTGCGCGACGCGACGGGACTTCCCCGGGTCGGCCGGCTTCGCGTCGCGATCGAGGAGCGCGTCGAGCACGTAGCTTTTCACGAGCTTGCGATGCAGGCGCGCGAACGGGCGCTCCAGCGAGAGCGCGTCGAATCCCCCGACGCGCCCGTTCACGACGACAAGCAGTCCCTTCTGCCCGGGAAGCAGCATGAACGCATCGAGTGCCTGGCCGAGCTCCGCCTCGCGCGACTTGAAGACATCGTGCATCGCGTGTGTCTGCGACGGCACGGCGGCCTTCGCGCTCAGCTTGCCGATGCCATGCCAGACTTCGCCCTGGTCGGATGCGTAGCCACACTCTGCCAGGAGCGAAGCGGAGACGGAGCCCACCTTGCGCGAGCGGATTCTGGTTTCGAGCATGGCCTCCGACTCCTGAAAGCTCGCGGCCTGCGTGTAGGACCAGCGCCCGCGCTCCGTGCAGCTCACCGGGATGACCGTCTCGGAACGAGGCTTGAGCAGGATGCTCGTGTTGAGCACGCGGTTCTGCTTCGCGCCAAGAAGTTCCTCGCCGTCCACCAGCAGCACGCGCTCCTCGCCGCGGTTGATCACGAACAACTCGGGGACCGAGCCCGCCTGCGAAGTCTCGGTGACCTCGACCGTGCCGGCGCCGAGCGCCTCGCCGAGCGTCAGATACGGCGGGACGCCGTCCATCGCCGTCGACAACGGAAACAGCACGACGTGGCGGAACACTTGAGGTTCGCCCAGCATGAGCGAGTTCACAAACGCGGCGACAGGGGTGGGATTTGGGGATTGGGGGGTTGAGTTCATGCTCGCGTCCTCGCATGTTGGGTTTGTCAAAAACGGTCTGAGGCGGGAGGGAATCTTGCAGCGGCAAACGGCCGGACGCGCCGCGAGTGACGAGTCCACCGCGGCATGATTTCTCTGTCCAAAACCGGGCGAGGCCGCTTAACTGCCTGAGTTATCCCAACCAAAGGCCCCACCATGGATATCACTTGGAACTGTCCCAAATGCGGTCAGGAACTCTCGGCAGATGAAACGGTCGTCGGTCAGGAAATCGAGTGTCCCACTTGCAGCGCGGCGCAGGTCGTCCCGGAGTCGAAACCCGCGCCGGCGGCGCCGCCGCCGCCGCCGAAGATGACGCTGCCAGTGCCGACACCGATGCAGGGCAAGCCCGAGGAACCGAAGCCCGAGGAACCGAAGCCCGAACCAAAGCCCGAACCGAAGCCCGAACACAAGCCCCTTATCGTCACCCAGCACGAGGGACCCGCCGAGCGCCTCATCAAGAAGAAGTCCGATCCCACCGCGCCCACGGGATCGACGGAAAAGAAGATGCGGATCCGCTGCATCAAGCGGAACCTTTGCGAGGAGGTCGGGCACGACAAGTTCGAGGAAGTCGTGACCGCGTTCCTCAACAAGGTCGGCGAGGAGAACATCGTCAGCATCACGCCGGTGTCGTATGCATACGTGAACACGATCGGCCATGCGCTCAACGACTACGGTGTGCTGATCGTCTACCGGGGCTGAACGGCGCGGCCTGCCGCACTCGGTTTCTGGACTCGCGGGGCCGGTCGCTGCTACGCTCCCCGGCACGACACCGCATGATCGTGCCGCCACCCCGTCCAATGCCTGCTCGCTGATTTCCCCCGCGCCAACTCGCGCCCGCAACCTGCCGTCCCCGCCAGTGTTGCTTGTCTCGCCAGACGCATGACGCCATCCACCACTTCCCGCGCGACGCTGCCGATCCTGATCGTGGACGACGACGACGGGCAGCGGAGCTTGCTGCGGACATTCCTCAACGGGCACGGGTTCGCCACGCTGTCTGCGGCGTCGGGAGAAGAGGCGCTCAAAACCCTCGCGGCGAGCGGCGTGTCGATGATGATTTCCGACGTGCGGATGCCCGGCATGTCCGGACTCGAGACGTTCCGGCGCGCCCGGCAGATGCACGCCACGCTGCCGGTGCTGCTTGTCACCGCCTATGCCGACATCCGCGATGCCGTGGGCGCGATGCGTGACGGCGCGCTCAACTACCTCGCCAAGCCCATCGACTTGGATGAGTTGCTCGCTTCGGTGCAGCGAGTCACCGGCGTCCGGCCCGCCGCGCCGGTCGCAGGCACGGGTGAGGTTTCGCTTCCGAAGGACATCATCGCCCGGAGCCCGCTGATGCTCGCGGTGTTTCACGACGCCGCGCTCGTCGCACCGTCCGTGAGCCGCGTGCTCATCACGGGCGAAAGCGGCGTGGGCAAGGAAGTGCTGGCGGACGTGATCCACCTCTGGAGCCCGCGCGCGAAGGGCCCGCTCGTGAAGGTGAATTGCGCGGCGATTCCGGAGACGTTGCTGGAGAGCGAACTCTTCGGCCACGAGAAGGGGGCGTTCACGGGCGCGGTCGCGCTGCGGACGGGGCGCTTCGAGGAGGCGGGCGGCGGCTCGATCTTCCTCGATGAGGTGAGCGAGATGTCGCCGCAGTTGCAGGCCAAGCTGCTGCGCGTCACGCAGGACGGTTGCTTCCGCCGCGTGGGCTCCGGCAGGGAGCTGCGCACCGACGCACGCATCCTCGCCGCGACGAACAAAAACCTCGACACGCTGATCCAGGAAGGCCGTTTCCGCGAAGACCTTTTTTACCGGCTCAATGTCGTCGAGATCAACGTCCCGCCTTTGCGCGAGCGACGTGATGACATCCTGCCGCTGGCGGCGCATTTCCTGGCCGGATTCGGCGCGGACAAGGCGCGCATCGCGGCGGGGTTCGTCGAGGTGCTGGAACGGTATTTGTGGCCGGGCAACGTGCGGGAGTTGCGCAACGCGATGGAACGCGCCGCACTGCTCTCGCACGGGAACATCGTGCTGCCCGAGCATCTGCCCGCGCGGGTTCGGGGATCCGCTACCGCGCCGGCGGCGGCGCCGGCGGCGGATTCGCAGCGACTCGATGAAGTCGAGCGCGACGCGATCCTCGCGGCGCTGCGTCGACACGATTTCAACCGCACCGAAACGGCAAAGGCGCTGGCCATCAGCCGGCGCGCGCTGACCTACAAATTGCAGCGCATGCGCGCGATGGGTCTCGCCGTGGACCGCCCCGGGCAGGGCGGGGACGGCGAGTGAACCGGATGAAGTGGATGGGGGATCGCGGCGAAACCGCATCCCGCCCGGGCACGGCGCTGATGCCTGCGGCTAAACTTCGAAATCGAAGGAGAGCGCCTTGTCCACGTGGGCATCCACGATCGCCCGCACGCGGGCGCGCTCGTCGTGCGCGAGGTAGGCATCACGCGCGGCGCCGTCCGCAAACGTCATGATGAACGCGTGGGTGAAGCCGTGGTTCATCGACTCGGGGTTGGTGTTCGGCCCGGCCACGTAGTCATCGATGCCCGGCACGGCCTCGGAGAGTTCGAGGATTTCGTTGAAGCACTGCTCGATCTGCTCGGGTGCGGTGCCGTCTTTGAACTTGAGGAGGACGATGTGTTTGGTTCGGGCCATGGGGTTGTTGGGTCGTGGTTCGGTGGGTGGAGGGGATTCGGGCGGTCACTTTGCGGTGAGCGCGGCTTCGAGGGCTTTGAGCAACGCGGGGTCGTCCGGCTCGGTGTTCGAGTCGAATCGGTTCACGAGCCGCCCGTCGCGGCTGATGACGAACTTGCAGAAGTTCCAGCCCACGGCGCCCGGCACCGGCGAGTCCTTGCCCGTGAGCGCCGCGAAGAGCGGATGCGCGGCGTCGCCGCGGATGCGGACCTTCTCGAAAATCGGAAAGGTGACCTGATACTCGGTGGCGCAGAACTGCTTGATCTCGGGGGGCGCGCCGGGTTCCTGCTCGCCGAAGTCGTTGCAGGGAAACGCAAGCACGCTGAAGCCGCGCGGGCCGAGTTTCTTGTGAAGGGCCTGCAGCCCCGCGTATTGCGGCGTCTGGCCGCACTTGGAGGCGACGTTCACCACGAGCAACACCTTGCCGTGGTAAGCCTTGAGCGAGGTCGCCTTGCCGTCGATGTCCTTGAGCGGAATGTCCTGCAACGAAACCGCCGCCGCCACGGCGCCAAGCGCCATGACGGTCCCGACAAGCGCGGCGGCCAGCTTCATGTGCGGGGGAGTATGGCGGCGGCAAGCGGGAAGGCAATTTGAAAGCGGCGTGGTTTCCCCGCCGCCAGCTCGGGCTCAACTCCCCGCCGCGTCGAGACGCGACTTGAATTCCCGGCATGCCGCCGCGACGTCCGGCGCGTCGAGGATCGCCGACACGACGGCGATGCGCCTCGCGCCGGCAGCGAAGATTTCATCAAGATTCCGCAGGTTTATCCCGCCAATGGCGAACCAAGGAACGGCCACGCCGTTCTTCGGTGCCGCCGCCCATCGCACCAAGTCCAGCGTGACCGGCGCGCGACCCGGCTTGGTCGGTGTGGCGAAGACCGGCCCGATGGCGATGTAGTCCGGTCCCGCCTTCAACGCACGCTGCGCCTGCTCCGGTGTGTGCGTGCTCAAGCCAAGAAGCACTTGTTTCGGACAGCCGGTCACTTGCGCGGCAGTGCGGTAACCAGCGTCGAAAAAGTCCTCCTGCCCGAGGTGACAGACCGGGGCGCCGACTTGCAGCGCGAGTTTCGGGTGGTCATTGATCACGAGGCCGGCGCCCGCAGCCTGCGTCACGGGCAGCAACGCGTCGGCGAGTTTGCGCAGTTGATCAGGTGTCGCGCCCTTGGCGCGGAGTTGAATGAGATCTGCGCCGCCGTCACAAAGCTGCCGCGCGAGTTCCGCGGCATCCCGGCCGCGCAGGTAGGCGGTATCAACAAAGGCGTAGAGGCGGCAGTCAGAAAGGGGCTTCAGGTGATCCGGCGGCATCGTTCGGTGATTCTAGACCACGGGGGGAATCCCGGCCACAGTCGAAGTTGCAGCGCGCGCGTTCATAGTGCCAGCGAGATACATCACCGGGCCCAACGCAGCAACCTTCCGACGCCACACTTGCCAAGTGCAGCGCCCGTCTCTAGCTTGGCCGCCCCTATGGAGAAAGTGGTCATCATCGGATCGGGTTGCGCGGGCCTCACCGCCGCGCTTTACACGGCGCGAGCGAACCTGAACCCGCTCGTGCTCACGGGCATCATGCCCGGCGGGTTGCTCACCACGACGAGCATCGTCGAGAATTTCCCCGGCTTCCCCGAGGGCGTGGACGGTTACGAGTTGATGGTGCGGATGCAGAAGCAGGCGGAGCGCTTCGGCGCGCGCGTGAAGTTCGCCACGGTGGAATCGGTGGACGTGTCGGGCCGGCCGTTCAAACTCGTCGTGGATGGCGAACCGGTCGAGGCGCAGACACTGATCATCGCCAGCGGCGCCGGGCACAAGCATCTCGGCGCGCCCGGCGAGCACGAGCTGGAGAAGAAGGGCGTGACTTACTGCGCGACGTGCGACGGAGCGCTGCCGATGTTCCGCAACAAGCCGCTGGTCGTCATCGGGGGCGGCGACTCGGCGTGCGAGGAGGCGACGTATCTGACGCGCTTCGCCTCGACGGTTTATCTCATCCACCGCCGCGACACGTTGCGCGCGTCGAAAGTCATGGCCGAGCGCGCGCTCGCGAATCCGAAGATCAAGCCCGTGTGGGACTCGGTGGTGACCGAGGTGCTTGATGTGTCGAAGGACACCGTCACTGGCGTGCGGGTGAAGAATTTGAAGTCGGGCGCGGAGTCGCTGCTCGATTGCGCCGGCGTCTTCGTCGCCATCGGGCACGTGCCCAACACGCAGTTGTTCAAGGGAATCATCACGATGGACGACGCGGGCTACATCATTCCGACGCGCGGCTCTGAGACCAATGTGCCGGGCGTGTTCGTCGCGGGCGATTGTTCGGATCGTGTCTATCGTCAGGCGGTGACGGCGGCGGGAATGGGTTGCGCAGCGGCGATTGACGCGGAGCGGCATCTGGCAAACCTCAACCAGTGAGACGCCGTGCGCGAACTGACTCCAACTGAACAGGCTGCGATTCGTGCTGCGCTGAGCCGTGGAGACAAGATCGAGGCGATCAAGCTTTGCCGTGATGGGACCGGGAGCGGACTCGCGGAGGCGAAGGAGATTGTGGAGAGACTCGAAGGCGCGACACAGGTGCCGCCAGCCGACCCCACGAAAGTCGCCTCGGAAAACGAAGCGGCGCTCGCGGAACTCTCGCGCCTTCTGTTCGCGGGCAGGAAAATCGATGCGATCAAATTCTACCGCGAGAAAATGAAGATCGGCGCCGGGCTGGCAGAGTCGAAGGAGCAAGTCGATCGGCTGGAATCGGCCTTGCGCGCGAGGAGCCCCGAGAAATTCACGATGCGGCCCCAGTCGGGGTGCGTGTCAGTCCTGACCGCCGTTGCCGCGGTTGTGGCCATGGCCGCCTGGCTGGCCTCTTGAGATGACTCCGACCGAACTGGCCGGGCGATTTCGATCGCCCGAACCACCTCGGCGTCTCGACGTGCGGCACCGGAGGAGTTCGCCATCGTCGCCCTGCCCGGCGCGAGGCTCGTGCCGCTCCGGGATTTGCCCGCGCGCGTGGAGGAACTCGCGGATTGGCGTCACGCGGAATCAGTCGTTTGCTGCCACCACGGCATCCGCAGCGCTCACGCGATCGGCTGGCTGCGCCCGTTGGGTTTCACCAGGCTGCACAATCTCGCCGGTGGAATCGACCGGTGGTCGGTGGGGGTGGGCGCGAGTGCGCCATGGTATTGAGCCCGCGCCGCCTTCAGCAAATTGAAGGCCGGACAGAGTTTCAGCTTCTTTTCGGAAGACGTTGCTTTAAAAAAGGCGCATGGACAAACGCCGGGCGCGGGTTCGCCGCGCAACCCGCGAGACGCAAATCAGTCTCGACCTGAACGTGGATGGCACGGGAAGAGCCACCGTCCACACGAGTGTTCCATTTCTGGACCACATGCTCACGCTCTTCGCGACGCACGCGGTCGTGGACCTCAAGCTCCGCTGCAAGGGTGACCTCGAGGTGGACGCGCACCACACCGTGGAAGATTGCGGCATCGCGCTCGGGCAGGCATTCGCGCAGGCGCTCGGCGACAAGCGCGGACTCCGCCGATACGGCACGGGTTTCGACCCGCGCAACCCATTTTGCGCGGAGGCGCACGTGCCGATGGACGAGACGCTCGCACGGTGCGTGGTGGACTTCAGCGGCCGGCCGTTCCTTGTGTGGCGCGGGCTCGACACGCTCGCCTACAAAACGCTCTCCGCAGCCGAGAAACGGCAGGACATGTCGAGCGCGTTCCGGTTCGGGCTCGCGCGGGAGTTTTTCCAGGGCTTCGCGAACGAGGCGAGATGCAACCTGCATCTGGAACTGCTCTACGGCGACGAACCGCATCACGTCGTCGAGGCGTTGTTCAAGGCATTCGCGAAGGCCGTGGACCTCGCGTGCCAGCGCGACCCGCGCATCGCGGGCCGGGTGCCGAGCACGAAGGGACGGTTGTGATCGCCGCCTAGCACGAGCCGGCGGAGATTGCGTAAACGATGCCCACCCCACTTGATTACCCCGCGGCGCCGGACTTGGCGCTTGTGGCCGCAGCGCAGGCGGGCGATATGCTGGCGTTCGAGGAGCTTGTGGCGCGGCACCGGGACAAAGTCTACGCGCGCGCATTCAGCATGGTGCGCAACGAGGACGCAGCGGTCGACCTTTCCCAGGAAGCATGGGTCAAGGCGTGGCAGCGATTGGTGCAGTTTCAAGGCGAGGCGAGCTTTGCCACCTGGATGACCCGCATCGTCATCAACCTCTGCCTCGACCACCTTCGAAAAGCCAAACGACAACGCGCAGAGTCCATTGAGCAACTGGATGAAGAACTCGGCGGAGTCGAACGTCAGATGCCGGTGGTGAGCCTGAACCCCTCCGAGGGGCTCGAGCGAACCGAGTTGCGGAAGCGAATTGACCGGGCGATGACGCAACTCTCGTATGAGCACCGCACCGTGCTGATACTTCACCAGTTCGAAGAGATGGAATACAAGCAGATTGCCAAGGTCATGGGCTGCTCCATCGGCACGGTCATGTCGCGGTTGTTTTACGCGAGACGAAGGTTGGCGGGATTGCTGGCAAGTTTGAAACGAGACGACAACAGGTGATTTATGAAACGGGAACATGAACTGAAAGTGCAGGCCTGGCTGGACGGCGAACTGTCCGGTACCGAGGCTTGCGAAGTCGAGCAGCTCATTGCAAACGATGCGGCTTTGTCCGCCATTGCGGGTGAACTGCGGATGGCGAAGGGCATCCTCGCCGGCAACGAACCCGAGGTGGCCACGCTCACGGATTCGCGCGAGTTCTACTTCAGCAAGATTGCCCGCGAGATCGAGCGGTTGGACCGGCAGCCCGCAACGGCGGCTCGTTCGTTTTGGTCGCTTTGGTGGGTTCGGGTTCTCGTGCCTGCGGGCGCGGCCGCGGTCATGGTCGCCTTGATTGCGCTCCCCGACCGCCCAGGCACCAGTGCGGACGAAACCGAAAATTCCGTCCAAGAATCCACGATCATTCAATTCCACTCGACAACCGAGAAGATGGACGTGATCTGGATTCACAGCGATGTCGACGGGACGCCAGATGTTACATCCCCCGACCTCGCTCCGAAGGCCGACCGCAATGACAACAATTGACAAGGCCCGCTTCTACAAGCCCGCCCTGCTGTCCTTCGCGGCCGTCTGGCTTCTGACAGTCCCGGCCACCTCTGCGCCCGTGGAGCTCAAGCTTCAGGCGCAGTTGGTTTGGGGAACCAACGACAAGATCTCGGCCGAGGCCGGCTACAAGGAAGTCGATGCGTCGCTTCAAGCGCGGCTTCGAAACGTCTTTAAGTGGCAAGCCTACTACGAGATCACCCGCAAGCCGTTCTCGGTCGCGTCCGCCAAAGCGCAGAGCGTGAAACTCAGCGAGGACTGCGCGATCGAAGTGAAGCAACTCGCCGCCAACCGCATCGAGGTCAAACTCATCGGCAAGGGTCGCCCCATTATCACCCGCACCCTCGAACTGCGACCTGCCACACCGCTGGTGATTGGTGGCGATGACAAGAACAACACAGCATGGTTCGTCGTCCTCACACAGACCGAAAAGGTCTAGCGCATCCGTTCGCTCCGTCCGCCACCCTCGCCGAACACTCCCGCCTGCCGATTGATCCCGAGGGCGAGTCATCCCAGTCAAAGCCAGATGCGGCGTTGCTCAATCCCTCCGGGTGCGGCGCTCGAACGCCACAACTAATGGTGTTTTAGGCATCGTTTTGGGCCAGTTTGTCGTTGTGCTTTCAGCCTGTTTTTCTTAACCTTTTCGTGTTCCGATCGGGCGGCCATTGCGCCCCCGTTCCGCACCCGATATGTCCAAAGAATCCGCCGTGGTTGAGCCCGAGATTCCGTCCCCCGCGCAAGACGCTTCCGAGACTTACGACTCCTCCAAACTAGGCAAACTCGAGGGCTTGGAGGCCGTCCGCAAGAAGCCCGGCATGTATATCGGCGGCACGGACGAGCGGGCGTTGCACCACTGCGTCTCGGAGGTTCTTGACAACTCGGTCGACGAACACCTTGCCGGGCACTGCGACAAGATTGAAGTCGCGGTGCACGTCGACGGCTCGATTTCCATACGAGACTCGGGGCGTGGCATCCCGGTGGATCCCCATCCGCAATACAAGATCCCCGGTGTCGAACTCGTGCTCACCACGCTGCATTCAGGGGGAAAGTATGGACAAGGCGGCTACAAGTTTTCAGGCGGCACGCACGGCGTGGGTGCCAAGTGCGTGAATGCAGTCAGCGAATGGTTCGAGGTGGAGGTCTCGCGCGACGGCAAGCTCCATCACATGGAGTTCGAACGGGGCAAGACGACCAAGCAACTCGAAGTCATGGGCAAGGCCCGCGGCACCGGCACGCTCATCACATTTAAGCCCGACCCGGAGATCTTTCGCGAAACCACGGAGTTCAAGGCCGACCGCATCTCACAACGACTCCGCGAGTTGGCATTCCTCAACTCGGGCCTCGAGATCTTGTTCCTCGACGAACGCCAGCCGGAGGCGAAGCCCGAGCGTTACTTCTACCGTGACGGCATCGAAGAATTCGTCAAGCAACTCAACAAGAGCAAGGCGCCGCTGCATCCCAAGCCCATCGCGTTCAGGAAGGAATCACGCGTCAAGTCCGACGAGAAGACCGTCGAAGTCCACGTCGAGGTCGTCCTGCAATACAACGACAGCTACAACGACCAGGTGCTCTGCTACACCAACACCATCCACAACCCCGATGGCGGCGCGCACTTGTCCGGCTTCCGCAGTGCCCTCACACGCGCAATCAACCAATACGCGAAGTCCAACGAACTGCTCAAGGACAAGGATCCGCAGATCACCGGCGACGACGTTCGCGAAGGGCTCACGGCTGTCATCTCGGTGAAGCACAGCGATCCCAAGTTTGAGTCACAAACCAAAGTCAAACTCCTCTCGCCCGAAGTCGAGAGCATTGTCGGTTCTGCCGCATACGAAGGTTTGATGAGCTACTTCGATGGGAATCCGCCCGTGGCCAGACGGATAGTCGACAAGTCGCTCAACGCTGCCCGCGCCCGCGAAGCTGCGCGTAAAGCCCGCGAAGCCGTCCGCAAGACCGCACTCACGGGCGGCGGTTTGCCCGGCAAACTCGCCGACTGCTCCGACCGCGACCCCGAGAACACCGAGCTTTACATCGTCGAAGGCGACTCTGCCGGCGGCTCTGCGAAGCAGGGGCGCGACCGCAAGTTTCAAGCGATCCTCCCGATACGCGGCAAGCTCATCAATGTCGAGAAGGCACGGCTCGACAAGGTGCTTCAGAACAACGAAATCCGGACGATGATCACCGCCATCGGCACCGGCATCGGCGACGGCGAGGGCGAGGGCGCGTTCAATCTCGAAAAGCTCCGCTACCACAAGGTCATCATCATGACTGACGCCGACGTGGACGGCTCGCACATCCGCACGCTGCTGCTCACGTTCTTCTACCGCCAGATGCCGCAGCTTGTGAAGCAGGGTTTCGTTTACATCGCCCAGCCGCCGCTTTACTCGGTCACACGAAAAAAGCGCACAGACTACGTGGATGACGATGCGTCGCTCAACCGCATCCTCCTCCAAAACGGGGCCGAAGATGTGAAGCTCGAGAACCTCGCCGACGGCCGCGAGTTCACGCCGAAGCAGCTTGAGGAAATCCTCACGCTGCTCGAATCGCTCGACAAGCACGCCACCTACATCCGCCGGCTTGGCGGCGACTTCGCCACTTACGTTGAGCACCGCTCCAAGGACGGCACGCTGCCGCAGCACATGATCAAGATTCGCGACGGCAACGACGAGACCGTGCACTACTTTGTCACCAACCGCTCGATCGAGGACTTCAAGTCGCGCAACGCCGACCTATTTGGCGCCGACACCGAGGTCAGCCGCAAAGACGGCCCCACGCGCCGCGCCGCGCACTTCGACCTGCATCTCGAGACCAAGGCCATCGCCGAAATCCTGGGCAAACTCGCGCGCAAAGGACTCGCGGCCGAGCATTACGCTGCACAGGACCAGCCACTCTTCAAACTCACCGAGGGCGAGGGCGAGCGCGCGACCAGCGCGCCACTCTTCTCGATTCCCGAAATCCTCAGCGCCGTGAAAGCCGTCGGCAAGAAAGGCATCCAGATCTACCGCTTCAAAGGCCTCGGCGAAATGGACGCCAAGGAACTCTTCGAGACCACCATGAATCCGGCCAAACGCAAACTGCTGCGCATCGACCTCACCGACGCTGTCGAAGCCGAGGAAATGTTCACCAAGCTCATGGGCGAGGACGTCGAGCCGCGCCGCCAGTTCATCGAGGACAACGCCCTAAACGTGCGGAATCTCGACGTCTGAATGAACCAGAGGTGTTCGCAGGCTGCTTCCATGAAACTTGCCAATGATTGCTACGACAATGTGATCTGCGGCAAGACGTGGACTGAGCACTTTGACCGGGTTGCCGCGGGATGGTTGAAAGTGAGCGCGCGGTGCCGAAAGTTTCGCGCGACGGCAGAACAAGTCCATGACCATGTCCTGCCCGCGTTGTCGGGTGTCAAACCAAGCCTGACCGTCAAGATTGAACATCACACACCCCGCAGCCGAAGCAACCAACTCCGTGGCCGGAGGCCGCCCCCCTCTGGAACCCCTGTCGATTAGAATTTCCCGATCATGCCCGACGAAACCGACCCACCGCAGCCACCGCAGCCACCGCAATCCAGCGGCGGCTCCCTCTACACTGGAGGCGAGAAGATCACGAAGATCAACGTCGCCGAGGAGATCAAGGCCTCGTTCCTCGACTACTCGATGTCGGTCATCATCTCCCGCGCACTGCCCGACGTGCGCGACGGCCTCAAGCCCTCGCAGCGCCGCATCCTCTACGCGATGGAGAACCTCTCGCTCTTCCCCGGCCGCAAGCACATCAAATGCGCCAAGATTTGCGGCGACACCTCGGGAAACTATCACCCGCACGGCGAGGCCGTCATTTATCCCACGCTCGTCCACATGGCGCAGCCGTGGGCTATGCGCGAGAAGCTCGTGGACGGCAAGGGCAACTTTGGCTCCGTCGAGGACGATCCGCCCGCGGCGATGCGTTACACCGAGGCCCGCCTCACGCACCTTGGCGCTCTGCTCATGTCCGACATGGACAAGGAGACGGTCGACTTCGTCCCGAACTACGACGAGCGCCTCACGGAGCCCACGGTCTTTCCCGCGGCGTTCCCGAACCTCCTGGTCAACGGTGGCACCGGCATCGCCGTCGGCATGGCCACGAACATGCCGCCGCACAACCTCGGCGAGATCATCGACGGCATCTGCGCGCAGATTGACGACCCGGAGATCACCACGGCCGGGTTGATGAAGCACATCAAGGGGCCCGACTTCCCGACCGGCGGAGTCATATGCGGCATCGAGGGAATCAAGAGCTACTTCGAGACCGGCCGCGGCGCGATCAAGCTGCGCGGCCGCGTCGGCCTCGAGGAACTCAAGGGCGCGCGCGAGCAGATTGTCATCACCGAGATCCCCTACAACGTCGTCCGCACAAACGTCGAGCAGCAGATTGCCGACCTCGTCAACAACAAGGTCATCACCGACATCACCGCCGTCCGCAACGAGTCCGACGAGCATTGCCGCCTCATCGCCGAGCTCAAGCGCGACGCCATCGCGAAAGTCATCATCAACAACCTCTACGAGCACACGCAGATGGAGGTGTCGTTCAACGTCATCAACCTCGCGATCGACCACGGCAAGCCCAAGGAACTCAACCTCAAGGCACTCATCGCCGCCTACATCGAGCACCGGCGCGACGTCGTGCTGCGTCGCACGCGTTTTGAACTCAAGAAGGCCGAGGAACGCGCGGAACTTCTCGAAGGCTATCTCATCGCGCTCGCGAACCTCGACGAGTTCATCCACATCATCCGGTCCAGTGCCGACAAGGCCGAGGCCCGCGTGAAGCTCCTCGCCTTCGAGTGGACCCGCCAGCAGGTCGAGCGCTGGAGCATCCTCATCCGCAGCGAATCGCGTCTCACGGACGGCCGTTACGCGCTCAGCGAGCGGCAGGTGGACGCCATCCTCGACCTGCGCCTCTACCAGCTCACCGGCCTCGAGATCGACAAGGTGGACGCCGAATACAAGTCCCTCCTGGCAACCATCAAGGACCTATTGGACATCCTCGCGAAGGAATCGCGCGTGATGACCATCATCAAGAAGGAACTCCACGAAATCCGCGCGAAGCACGCCACGCCGCGCAAGACTGAGATCGTCCCCGACGAGGGCGAGATGGCCATCGAGGATCTCATCGCCAACGAAGCCGTCATCATCACCATCACGCACAACGGCCTCATCAAGCGCACCAACATCTCCAGCTACCGCGCCCAGCGCCGCGGCGGCAAGGGCGTCATCGGCATGGCCACGCGCGAGGCCGAGAAGCCCGAGGACTCCGACTTCATCGAGCACCTCTTCACCGCGAGCACGCACGACTTCCTGATGTTCTTCACCAGCGCCGGCCGCGTGTATGTCGAGCGCGTGCACGAAGTCTCCGACATGGGCCGCGCCTCCAAGGGCCGCAGCATCGCCAACCTCCTCGACCTGCGCCCCGACGAAAAAATCGCCGCGCTCATCCGCGTCCATTCCAAGACCGGCCCCGAGAAGGAAGACCTCACGTGGCAGCAGCCCTTCTTCGTCTTCTTCGCCACGCAACAGGGCATCGTCAAGAAGACGCCGCTCGAGGACTTCGCGAACGTCCGCAAGGGCGGCATCGTCGCCATCGGCATCGAGAGCGGCGACGCGTTGATGAACGCCATGCTCACCACCGGTCGCGACCAGATTGTGCTCATCACCAAGGAAGGCATGAGCATCCGCTTCAGCGAGGAGGACGCGCGCCCGATGGGCCGCCCCGCCGTGGGCGTCTATGGCATCGACCTCGAACGCACCGACCGCGTCGTCGCGCTCGCGCTCGTCGCGCCCGACGCCACGCTGCTCGTTGCCGGCGACAACGGCGTCGGCAAGCGCACCCCCTTCGACGAATACCGGCTTCAATCCCGCGGCGGCAAGGGCATCATCACCATGAAGACCACCGACAAGACCGGCGGCGTGGTTGGCGCGCTCGCCGTCCGCGACACGGATGAAATCATGCTCATCACCACCGGCGGCCAGATGGTGCGGACCTTCGTGAAGGACATCCGCGAGTGCGGCCGCAACACGCAGGGCGTGAAACTCGTGAACCTCGACCCGAACGACAAACTCCAGGCCATCGCCCCGGTCATTAGCGAGGACAGGGGCGATGAGGAACCGGCCGCCGCTCCCGCGCCTGCCGAGGCCTGAAGCGCCGCGACCTGTTCACCCACCGAGTGGAATCCAGAACCGCCGCGACTCTCACTGCCCGGGACGAGCGATTCCTCCAGTCGTTCGAGGCGGCAGAAATCCCGTTTGGCGAATGGAAGCACCGCACGCATTTGAAGGCCGCGGTGCTCTGCCTGCGGCGTTTCCCGCTTGAAGCGGCGGTCGCCCGGATGCGCTCGGGCATCAAGGCCCTCAACGAAGTTCATGGCACGCCGGACGCGCTCGACCGGGGGTATCACGAGACGATGACCGTCGCGTGGCTGCGGCTCATGCACTTCACGCTCGGCGAAAACGGCTCGGCCGGGCAGGCTCACGCGCTGTTCCCTTTCCGCCTTGAACCACTTGTGGTGCGCATCGAACTTGTCGCCGAGGTTGTCGAGGCGAGGCGGCTCGAATCCCCGGCGCAGGCATCCGCGCTCCGCGGGTTGCACGTGTGGCGCGAGGACGTGATCGCCACGCGATTCAAGTGGGGCGCCGAGCAGGCGATCCACGCGCTCGTGGTGCGGGTCAGCCGGCTCGCTTCGCGCGTCGAGCTTCCGATGCGCGACAGCTATGGGGGCTGCAAGTCGTGGGTCGAGCTCGACACCGATGTCGCGACCGAAGGCGCGCGGCCGGTGCTCGGGGACGCGGAGTTCTCCCGTCGCCTCGCGTCGCTTCGCAGCGCGCTTGCCTCCGCCGCCGTCGAGGTGGGCCCGTGAAAGCCGCCGGACTTCAATCGCGGCTCCCGCCGCTCGTCCTCGCGTCCGCCTCGCCGCGGCGCGTGGAGTTGCTTCGCGGCCTCGGGCTTGCGTTCGAAGTGATCCCGTCGAGCGCCGAGGAGGCGCATCACCGCCACTTGACCGCGCGCGAGCTTTGCCAGTTCAACGCGTGGCGCAAAGCCCTCGCGGTCGCCCGGCGGCACCCCTCGGCCCTCGTGCTGGGCGCGGACACGCTCGTCTGCCTGGGCACGGAGTTGTTTGGCAAGCCGGCCACGATCCAGGACGCATCCCGCATGTTGCGCGTGCTGTCGGGAGAGACCCACCAGGTGATCACGGGCGTCTGCCTGCTCAACCTTAGCGCGGGTCGCCGCTCGATCTTTGCGGACCAAACCGCGGTGACCTTCAAGCGCCTCTCCGACGCGACGATTCGCCGCTACCTCAGCCTGGTGCACACGCTTGACAAGGCCGGCGCATACGCAATCCAGGAACACGGACACCTGATTGTGGAACGCATCTCCGGCTCGCGCAGCAACGTGGTCGGGCTGCCCGTCGAGCGCGTGACCGCCGCATTGCGCGGGTGGATTTCACGTGCGCGGAAACCGCGGGGCGCGTGATGAGGGCCGCCGGCGTGAACAGACTTGTTGCCCGGACGTGGACGTGAAGGCTAGAGTTCGACCCCTGATACCGCGACTTCCAAGCCTCATTGTTGCCTTCGCCGCGATGACCGCCGGTGGCGTTGGACTTGCCGCGCCACCGCCCACCCTGCCCGACTTCTCCGAGGTCGCGGCGATTTTCAAGAAGCACTGTCTCGACTGCCACGCGGCGCAGGACCCGGAGAAGAACCTGGTCCTCGAAACCTTCGACACGCTCATGAGGGGCGGCGATTCCGGCAAGCCGGTCATCGCGCGCCATGCGTCCGACAGCCTTCTCGTCAAGTCCATCGAGGGGCGCGACGGGAAGAAACTCATGCCGCCCGGCAAGCGCGCGAAACTCACGCCGCGGGAAATCTCCATCGTGCGCGGTTGGATCGACGCCGGCGCGTCCGCGCCGAGCCAGCCTGCGGCGGTTTCGCCGCGCGACCTGCACACCCCAAAGATTGCGCCCAAAGGGCAGCCGCGCCGGGCCATCCACGCGCTGGCTCACGCCGCGGAGCCGGGGCTTGTGGCGGTCGCGCGCTACGGCGAGGTCGAGTTGGTGCATGGAGCCACCGGCGCCCCCGTGCGGACGCTCACCGGCCATCGCGGCCACGTGAACAGCGCGGCCTTCTCGCGCGACGGCAAGCTGCTCGCGACGGCCGCGGGTGAGCCGGGGCTCTTCGGCGAGGCCAGGTTATGGGATGTCGCGAAGGGTGAGTGCATTCGCACGCTTGAAGGACACACGGACGCGCTCTACGCGATCGCGATTTCGCCCGACGGCCGGACGCTCGCGACCGGGAGCTACGACCAGCGGATCAAGTTGTGGAGCGTCGCCAGCGGCGCCGAACTCCGAACACTGTCCGGCCACAGCGGCGCGATATTCGGACTCGCCTTCCGGCCCGACAACCAAGTGCTCGCGAGCGTCAGTGCCGACCGCACGCTGAAGTTATGGGATGTCGCCACCGGCCGCCGGCTCGACACACGCCCCGAGGCGTTGAAGGACTTGCACGCCGTCGCATTTTCGCCCGACGGCCGGCGCGTGTTCACCGCGGGCGTGGACAATCGCATCCGGGCTTACGCGGTCAGCGACTCGGCGCTCGACGGCACGAACGAGTTGCTCGAATCGCGTTTCGCCCACGAAGGCCCGATCCTCGCGCTCATCGCGTCGCCCGATGGCGCGTCACTGCTTTCGTCCGCCGAGGATCGCACCGTGAAGGTGTGGAACGCGGACAAACTCACCGAGCGCGTGCTGCTCGATCCACAACCCGACCTCGCGCCCGGCGTCACGTTCGCGGCCGGAGGCCGGAGCATCGTCCTCGGCCGGCTCGACGGAACGCTGCAATTCTACGACGCCGCCACCGGCAAGGCCGTGATCAACACACGCAAGCCATGAAGCCTGTCTCGCACCACGCCCGCGCCCTTCTCGTCCTGTGTGCCGCCGCGACTGCGAACGCCGCGGAGCCGGCAAAGAAAGCCGCTCCGCCGCCCGTGCCGACGATCTCGCGCATCGAACCTCGCGGTGTCGAGCGCGGCACCGAGGCGAAGGTCATGCTGACCGGCGCAAACCTCGCGGCGATCACCAACGTCACCTTCTCAAACACAAACCTCACCGCGACGGTCCTGCCGGATGCGAAGCCGGCCGGGGCGAGCATCTTCGTGAAATCGTCCGGCTCGCTCGCGCGCGGCGCCTATGAGTTTTCGGTCAAGTCCGCCGCCGGCGAGAGCAGCCGGGTGAGGTTGTTCGTGGATGACATCCCGCAGTTCGACGAGGCGGCGAACCGCGCCGCGGCTCCGGCGATTCCCGCGGGCTTTTGGGGAACGCTCGACGTGCCGGGAAAGCCCGGCCAGTTTGATTTTTTCGCGGCGGCGGGCCAGACGGTCGTGCTCGACCTTGCGACATCGAGCCTCGGGTCTGCGGTGAAGAACAGCGTGCTCACGCTGCTCGACGCGCGCGGCCGGGTGCTCGCGGTCAACAATGGCTTCGACGCCGGCACCGAGCCGATGATCACCTTTCGCGCGCCCGCCACCGCGCGTTACACCGCGCGCGTCGCGGACTTGCTGGCCACGGCTTCCAAGGACCATTTCTACCGGCTTTCGGTGGGCTCGTTTCCGGTGGTGACCGGCGTGTTTCCAATGAGCGTGCCGGCGGATTCGGAAACCACGGTCGAGCTGGTCGGCGAGAACATCCCGCCTGGCTCGCGAGTGTCCGTGAAGTCTGGCCAGGGTGGCGAAGTCACGATTCCCATTGACCCGGCAAGGTTTCGCGCGCGACGTGAAGTCAAGGTGCTCGTCGGCGACGGGCGCGAGCTTGTCGAGATCGAGCCCAACGACTCTCCGGCAACGGCGACACGCATCACTGCGCCCGCCGTCGTGAACGGTCGCATCGGGCCCGCGATGTCGGCCGTAAAGGAGCCGGTCCGGGCTGGAGCCCGGCGCGCGCCGGAGGCGCAGGACGCCGACCTCTTCCGCTTCGAGACGAAGAAAGGCCAGCGTTGGATTTTCGAGACGATGGCCGAGCGCCTCGGTTCTCCGGTGGACACCCGGATCGAGGTGCTGCACGCCGACGGTTCACCCGTGCCGCGCGTGCAATTGCAGGCCGTGCGCGACAGTTACATCAACTTCCGCCCGATGGACGCAAACAGCACGGGCGTGCGCCTCAAGAATTGGGAGGAGATGGAGCTCACGCAGTTTGTCTGGTTCAACGGCGAGGTCGGCCGGCTCTTTCGCGCGCCGCAGGGGCCGGACTCCGACTCGATCTTGTTCAGCGCCGGCGGCAAGCGCGTCACTTACTTCGACACGACCCCGACCGCGCACGCGAACGAGGAGACGTGCTACATCGTGGAGCCGCATCCGCCCGGCGCGAAGCTCGTGCAGAGCGGGCTCCCGATTTTTCTGGTCAACCACGTCAACGACGACGACGGCGAACGCAAGCTCGGCAGCGATTCCAAGCTCCATTTCACCGCGCCCGCGGACGGCGCGTATCTCGTGCGGGTGACCGACGCGCGGGGGTTCGGCGGCAGCCGCTTCACCTACCGGTTGGTGGCGCGCGAGCCAAGGCCCGACTTTACGGTCTCGCTCGCCGGCGCCGACCAGGCGATCAACCGCGCGAGCGGGAAGGAGTTCACGCTCAACGCGGACCGCGCGGACGGTTTCAACGGCGACATCCGCGTCGACATCACGGGCGTCCCGGCGGGCTTCACGGTGTCCACGCCGGTGGTCATCCAGGCGGGCCACACCGCCGCGAAGGGCACGCTCAACGCTGCGGCCGATGCCGTCGCCCCCGCGCCCGCCGTGTGGGCCGCGGTGAAAGTCTCGGCGACCGCGATCGTTGACGGCCGCACCGTGACCCGCGAGGTGAACAACTTCGGCAAGCCCACCCTCGCGGAGAAACCCAAGGTCACGGTTCATCTCGAACCCGCGGCGGGCGCGGGCCGCGCGGTGCCCGGCAAGCCATTCGAGTTCACGCTCACCGCCGGCCGGCGCACGCCCGCGCGCCTGCGCATCGAGCGGAACGGACACGAGGACCTCGTCACCTTCCAGGTGGACAACCTCCCGCACGGCGTCATCGTGGATGACATCGGGCTCAACGGCGTGCTGATTCCGAAGGGCGAGAACGAACGGCAGATTTTTTTCCATGCCGAGCGGTGGGTTCCCGAGACAGACCGGCTGGCGCACGCCATCGAGAACCAGGCGGGCAGGCAGACCTCGCTGCCCATTCTTGTGAAGGTCCGTCGCGGCGCGGAACAAACCACGGCGCGTTGAAGCGCGACCGGGGCTTCGCTTGAAGTCCACTGCGGAGTTGTCGGCGCGACGTTTCCGGGCGTAGGGTTTTCGTCGTGATCCCACCGGCCACTGTCTTGTTGCGGAAGCTCGCCGCCGTGTCGGCAGCCGCGCTGCTTGGCGCCAGCGTCGATGCCCACGGCGCCGCAACGCCGCTGTCGCGGAAGCCCTGGACCAGTTCGCGCGTTTTCGGCACGCCCGAGCCACCGCTGCCGTTCATCAGCGCGCGGGCGTTTCCAAACCTCGTCTTCACCAACGCGCTCGAGATGGCGCTCGCGCCGGGCAGTCCACGGCTCTTCGTCCTGCAGCAGGACGGCAAGGTCTTCTCGTTTCCGCCCGATGACTCGGTCGCGTCGGCGGACCTTTTTCTCGACCTTAAGCAGGCCAACCCCGAGACGCGCATCGCCTACGGGCTCGTGTTCCATCCGCGCTTCGTCGAGAACCGCCAGGTTTTCGCCTGCTACGTGGTCAAGGACAGCCTCACGAACGGCTCCATCGTGTCGCGGTTCACTGTGCCGCCGGGGGAACCGCCGCGTGCCGATCCGAAGAGCGAGAAAGTCATCCTCACCTTTTGGAGCGGCGGCCACAACGGCGGCTGCCTCAAGTTCGGACCCGATGGAATGCTCTACATCACGACCGGTGACGGCACGGGGCCGAATCCGCCCGACGGACTCGACACCGGTCAGGACGTGAGCGACCTGCTCAGCAGCGTGCTGCGCGTGGACGTGGACGGAGCGGAACCCGGGCGCGGCTATCGCGTGCCGCCGGACAACCCGTTCGTGAACCTCGCCGGCGCGCGACCGGAGATCTGGGCGTATGGATTTCGCAACCCGTGGAAGATGTGCTTCGACCCGCAGAACGGCTCGCTGTGGATCGGCGATGTCGGGTGGGAATTGTGGGAACTCGTGTTCCGCGTGCAGCGCGGCGGCAACTACGGCTGGTCCGCGATGGAGGGGCCGCAACCGGTGAAACCCGCCGGGCGGCGCGGCCCGACGCCCATCCTGCCGGCGACCTACGCGCACCCGCACCACGAAGCCGCGAGCATCAGCACGGGATACGTCTATCGCGGCAGGCAGTTCCCTCAACTGCGCGGCGCGCTTCTTTACGGCGATTACGAGACCGGCAAGGCGTGGGCGCTTCACCACGACGGCACGAACACCACGTCGCACGCGCTCATCGCCGACACGCCGCACCGCATCGTCACCTACGGCGAGGGGCAGGACGGCGAGCAGGTTTACATCCACTACGGCACGCCCTCGACGCTGCACCGGCTCGTTCCCAACCCCGACGCGGGCCAACCCTCGAAGTTCCCGCGCAAGTTGAGCGAGAGCGGCCTCTTCGCGAACACGGCGAGGCAGTCCCCGGCGCCCGGCGTGTATCCCTTCGACGTCGCGGCGCCGATGTGGAACGACGGCGCGACGGCGAAACGATTTGTGGCGTTGCCGGGCACGAACACCGCCTCCTACGAGGGCCGCGGCGAGAATGCGCGGCCAAAGTTTCCCACGAACACCGTGTTCGCGCGCACGCTCTCGCTCGAACTCGAGCGCGGCCAACCGGCCACCGCCCGAAAGGTCGAAACCCAACTGCTGCACTTCGACGGCCGGCAGTGGCGCGCCTACGCGTATCGCTGGAACGACGCGCAAACCGATGCCGCGCTTGTGGACGCGGCAGGCGCGGAACAGAACTTCACCGTGCGCGATTCCGGGGCGCCCGGTGGCAAACGACGGCTCGCGTGGCGCTTCCACTCGCGCGCCGAGTGCCTGCGCTGCCACAACTCGTGGAATGGATTCACGCTCGGATTCCAGCCGGGCCAGTTGGCGCTCGGCGCGCCGGTGGACCGGCTCGCGACCCTCACCGACCTCGCGCTCATTGACAAACCCTTCGCCGCCGCCGCGCCGAAGACCCGCCTTGCGCACCCGCGCGACACCTCGGCTTCGCCCGAGGCGCGCTCGCGCTCGTGGCTGCACGCGAACTGTTCCGCCTGCCATCGCATCCACGGCGGCGGCACCGCACTCATCTTCCTCAACCACGAGGCCACGCTCGCGCAGACGAAGGTCGTGGATGTCGCTCCGTTGCAGGGCACGTTCGGCATCGCGGATGCCCGCCTCGTCGCGCCCGGCGATCCGTATCGATCCGTGCTGTTGCACCGCCTCTCGAAGGTGGGCGGCGGGCACATGCCGGCGCTCGGGTCCACGCAACCGGACGTCGCCGCGCTGAAAGTTCTCCATGACTGGATCGCGGCGATGCCTTCGTCGACCAGGTCCCCGACCTCGCAAACCGAAGCCGCGGCACTCGCCCGGTTGTGTGGTGCGCCCGCCCCGACTGTCACGGAACGCGATGCCGCGCTCGAAACACTCACGGGCAGCATCTCAGGCGCGTTGCGGCTGTTGCGCGCGGTGGATGACGCGACGCTCGCGCCGGGCATGCGACTTCTCGCCATCGAGCGCGCGCTGGGCGCGAGGGAACCGCAAGTGCGTGAACTGTTCGACCGCTTCCTGCCCGACGACGAACGGGTCGAGATCCTCGGCGCGCGCCCGTCTGCGGAACGCATCCTCGCGCTGAAGGGCGACCGCGCGCGCGGCGCGACGTTGTTCTCGGCCGACGGCAAGGCGCAGTGCGCGAACTGCCACCTTGTGAAGGGAGTCGGTCGCGACTTCGGCCCGGACCAGTCGAACGTGGGCGCCCGGTTGTCGCGGGCGCAACTGCTCGAAAGCCTGCTGGAGCCCTCCAAGGCAATCGATCCGAGGTTCACTGGATTCGTTGCCGAGTTGAAGGACGGCACGTCGCAAACAGGTTTCATCGTTTCGCGCTCGGAGAAGGAGGTGGCGCTCAAGATCGCAACCGGCGAAACGCTGCGTCTGTCCGGCGCCACCCTCGCGAAGCTCGTCCCGCTTCAACTGTCCCTGATGCCTGAAGGGCTGCTTTCCAATCTCACGCCGCAGGATGCGGCGGATTTGCTGGCGTTCCTCGAATCGCTGCGGTGAGCGGGCGCCCGGCTCGAGTTCACCACAACCCGAGCACCTTCCACCACGCCAGCCCGGCGGTGAGCCACACGGCGATGTTCACGAAGGACGCCAGCAGGCCGATGCGCCACCACGTCGCGAGCGTGGTGTAACCGACACTGTGGAAGATCGGCGCGGGCGTCGTGCCGTAGTGCGTGAGGCCGGCGGAGAAGTTCGCAAAGAAGGCGAAGCTGCACGCCACCAGCGCGGGCGGGGCGCCCGAGACTATGAGCACCGCCACGAACGCCGGATACAGCGAGATCAGGTGCGTCGTGATGCTCGCGAACGCGTAGTGCGCGTAGAAGTAAACCAGGAGCGACGCGACAAACACCGCGAACCAGGGCAGCCCTTCGAACCGCCCCGCGACACTCGCGGCGAACAAGTCCAGCAGCCCCGTTTCCTTGAGTTGCTTGCCGAGTTGCACGAGCCCGCCATACCAGATGAACACGTCCCACGCCGCGTGCTCGCGCATCAGGTCGTCCCACGAAAGCACGCGCGTGAGCAGCAGCGCGGTCACCGCGCAAAGCCCCGCAAGCGTCACGTAGGCCGTGCCGCCGACAATCCAGGCCGTCACGGTGACGGCGAAGATGACCGTGAGCACCCGCTCGCTGCGCGTCAGCGGCCCCATCGTCGTCAGTTCGGAGCGCGCGAACTCGGCGGCCTCGGGCGTATGCGTCACGGCGGGACGCTCCCACTTGAAGATGAGCCACGGCAGAAGCGCCAGCGAGAGGATCGCGGGCACGGACGCGTAGAGCAGCCACAAGCCGTAGCTGAGTTCGACCGGTCCGCCGGGCGCATCCTTGGTGAGTTCGTAGGCCTGCTTCGCGGCCAGCGGGTTGCTGGACTGCCCGGTGAAATAAAGCGCGCTCGCCACGACCCCCGCCTGATAAAGCGCAAGAATGAGGAAGCGCCCGAGCAAGCCGGCGCTCGCGCCGGGATGCGACTTGAACAATTCCGCGAGGCTCCGCGTGATCGGGAGCATCACGCCGCCCATGCGCGCGGCGTTCGAGGGGATCATCCCGGCAAGCACGGTGTCCGAGGCCACGAGCGCGTAGCCAAGCCCGAGCGACGTGCGGCCGAGCGCGCGGATGAACAGCAGGGCGATGCGCCGGGCGAGCCCGGTGTTGATGAACGCGCGCGCGAGGAAATACGCCGCGAGCACCAGCCACACCTGCGGTTCCATGTAGCCCGCAAGCGCCGTGTCGAGCTTGAGCGCGCCGATGAGCACGCTGCCGAGCAACGCCATGAGGACCGCCGCGCCCCCGGCGACGGGCTGGAGCATCAAGGCGAGGATGCACGGGAGGAAAACCGCGAGCAACCGCCAGCCCTCGGGGTTCACACCCTTCTCGCCGACACCCGGCCGCCACCACGCGATGAACGCGCCGAGCGCGAAGATCAGCGTCCACGCGACCCACGGCGGCACAAGCGGCTGTGGGGCCGGGCTGGGACTTGCCTTGGGCGCAGGATTCATTGCGACGGGCGTGCCGGTGACTGGAATGAAGTGGCGGAAGTGTTCAGTGTCCGGAGGTCTGTGTCCAGAATGGAGCGGGCGCTCCGTCTTGGCTTGAGCGCCGCGACGATTCACCGGATGTTCACCGCGTCGCCGGTCCAGAGTCTCCGGCTTGAAACCGTAATGGCAAGAATCTGGGTCGAATCCGCAATCACCATTCAACAGCGCCCCGGCCCCTGGCGACCGAGGACCGAAGACTGAAAACTCTCTCCGTGCGTTTCCCGCTGCCCAGTGCCCAAACCCGCCCGCGTCACGGCCTCGCGCTCGTCGCCGGGCTCATGCTGTGCGCGGCGTTTCCCAAGGCGGATGCGGCGGGATTCGCATGGGCCGCGCCGGGGCTGCTGCTTTTCGCGGCATCGGGGCTCGCGCCCGGCGCGGCGTTTCGCGTTGGCTTCACCGGCGGCCTCGCGTTCCATCTCGCATCGCTTTACTGGCTGCTCTACATGCCCGTTGCGATCGGACCGATCTTCGCGTGGCTCGCGCTCGGCGCGTGGTGCGCGCTGTTCGTCGCAGTCTGGGTCTGGCTCTGCTGGAGCGCGTTCCCGACGCGACTCGCGGGCACGGAAGGCGACGCGGCTTTCCCCGGTTTCGGCGACGTGGCCGCGGCGACGTGGCTTGAGCGCGCGTGGTGGGCGCTCGCGTGCGCGGTGCTTTGGGTCGGATTGGAATTCACCCTCGGTCGCCTGCTTACGGGGTTCCCGTGGCTGCCGCTGGGCGTCACGCAGCACCGGATGCTGCCCGTCGCGCAGCTTGCCTCGATCACGGGCGTGCACGGCGTGTCGTTCGTGCTGGTGTGGTTCGCGGTGGCGCTGTCGCTCACGCTGCTCATGCTCGCGCGGCAGCCGGCGGCGCGGTGGCTGTGGGTGCGCGAGTTGCTCGCGCCCGCGCTCGTGGCGGCGGCGGTGTGCGCGTTCGGATTCAGCCGGCTTGCGGCACCGGTCCCCGCGGACCGATCGATCCGGCTCGCGCTGGTCCAGCCCAGCATCCCGCAGACGCTGATCTTCGACCCGCGCGAGACGACCAACCGCTTCAACAAGCTGATCGAACTCTCCGAAGCCGCGCTTGCGACAAAGCCCGACCTGCTCGTGTGGCCCGAGGCCGCCCTGCCCGCGCTCGCGCCGGGAATGCACGACCGCATCCTCGAACTCGTGCGGCGTCATCGCGTCTGGCTCCTGCTCGGCGCGGACGACGTTGAGAGCCGACCCGGCTCCGACAACCCGGCCGAGACGCGCTACTTCAATTCCGCCTTCCTGCTCGACCCCGACGGCAAACCCGCCGGCCGCTATCGCAAGCAGCGGCTGGTCATCTTCGGCGAATACGTCCCGCTCGTGAAGTGGCTGCCGTTCCTCCGCCACGTTACGCCGATCGAGGGCGGCTTCACGCCGGGCGGCGGGCCGTCGCCCATGGAGATGACCGGGCCCCGCGCGCGGCTGGCGGTGTTGATCTGCTTCGAGGATGTCTTCGCGGCGTCGGGGCGCGAGGCGGCGTCGGCTGGGGTGGACTTCCTTGTGAACCTGACAAACGACGGGTGGTTCAACGAAAGCGCCGAGCAATGGCAGCACGCCGCGAATGCATCGTTCCGCGCGGTCGAGAACGGCGTGCCGCTCGTGCGCTGCACGAACAACGGGCTCACGTGCTGGGTGGACGCGCGCGGACGAATGCACGCGGTTTACTTCGAGGGCTCGGAAGACGTGTATCAACGCGGGTTCAAAACAGTGACCGTCCCGCTGCCCGCGGAGGGAGCACCGCGCGCGCGAACCTTCTACAACCGGCACGGCGACTGGCTGGGATGGAGCTGCGTCGCGCTGACGCTGGCGGTTGCGGGAATGTCCCTGCGGCGGGCGAAGCGTCCCTGACCCGGAAATCCGCGCGCCCGAAATCCGTCACGCGAGGATGTCGCGGATGACGCTGCCGTGGTCGATCTCGAGCCGCTTGCGGCCGGGCACTTCAAGGCGGCGGAGGTCCAGGCCGAGCAGGTGGCATACGGTCGCGTGAATGTCGGTGACGTAATGGCCTTCGCCGAGCGCGTGGTATCCGAGTTCATCCGTTTCGCCGTGCGTGATGCCGCGTTTCACTCCCGCGCCCGCGAACCAGATCGTGAACCCGTGCGGATGATGGTCGCGGCCGTCCTTGCCGCCGCCGCGTTGCTCAAGCCCCGGCGTTCGGCCGAACTCGGTGCAGAAGACCACGAGCGTTTCGTCGAGCAGGCCCCGCGCCTTCATGTCCTTCAACAGGCCGGCCACGGGTTTGTCCACGCTCGCGCACATCTTGGCGTGGTTCTCCTTCAGCTTCTGGTGCGAGTCCCACGTGCCGTAGGCGCTCGGATACACCTGCACGAAGCGCACGCCGCGCTCGATGAGCCGGCGCGCGGTGAGCAGGCGCTGGCCCGAAGCCTTCGTCGCGTCGTGGTCGAGCCCGTAGCGCTTCGTGGTCGCGTCGCTCTCGGACTTGAAGTCGAGCGCCTCGGGCACGGACGCCTGCATGCGGAACGCGAGTTCGTAGGCCTTGATGCGTGCCCGCAACGCGTCGTCGGCCGGATACTCGACGGCCGCAAGGCGGTTGAGCCGGCCGATGAGTTCGAACTCGTCGCGCTGCTGCGCCTCCGTCTGCCCCGCTGTGCGCTGGCCGAAGGGCAGCGGGTTCTTCGGGTCGAGCGCGAACGGCACGCCCGCGTGCTGCGGGCCGAGATACAGGGAATCGATGCTCCAGCGCGTCGTGGAATTGGTCGGGCCGCCGAGCACGACGAACTTCGGCAGGTTTTCGTTCATCGAGCCGAGTCCGTAGTGAATCCACGCGCCGAGGCTTGGCTGTTGTTCGTCGAGCCGGTGCCGGCCGGTGTGGAACTGGTTCTCGGCGAAGTGATCGTTGTCCGTCGTCCACATGTTGCGCACGAAGCAGAGGTCGTCCGCGCACGTCGAGAGGTTCGGCCACCAGTCGGTCATCGCCACGCCGCACTGGCCGTGCTGCGCAAAGCCGACCTGCATCGGGTAGATGATCGGATACACGTCGCGCACGTTGACCTCCTGCGCGGGCACGGAGCGGAAGCGCGTGTGATGCTTCGGCGAGTTGATGGGATTCTCGAAGGGCAGCTTGTCGAACGTCTTGCCCGCGTGTTTCGTAAGCTCGGGCTTGGGGTCGAACGTCTCCACGTGGCTGTATCCGCCGCTGAGGAAAATCCAGAGCACGGACTTCGCCTTCGGCGCGAAGAGCGGCCGGCCCTGCGGCGCGGCGGCGGGGGATGGAGCCGCTGCCCCCGCAAGGCCATCGCGCGCGAGCATCGCGCCGAGCGCAAGCCCGGTGAAACCCATCCCGAGGTCGGACAGGAACACGCGCCGGGGAACGCGTCCGCACGGCGGGCCGTGGAAACCAGGTGTGTGGCTCATGGATTGACGGACGCATCTTCGCCGAGCAGCGGCGGCGCGTCAACTGGTGCGGTGCTTCGTCGCGATTCGCGTTGCGATACCACGCGGGTGTGAAACCATCCGGCTCCATCCATGGGCAAACGCGCGCTCATCGTCACACTCATCGTGTTCGCCTTCCTGCTGGCGGGCGTGATGATGTTCTGGCCCGACCCGCCGCCGCCGCGCAAACCGCTGCCGAGCCCGAACGGTTACGATGAACTGGTGAAAGCCGCGGCCCTGCTGGGCGCGGAAGCTCCGGGATTTCGGACCAATACTCTCGACGAACTCCGTTGGATCGCGGAGCGAAATACGAACGCACTTGCCAAGGCGCGGCTGGCTCTGGCGCTGGAGAGTCGCGTGCCGGATGATTTCACGCCGGACTACCTGGACCGGCGACTTAATGAACTTACAGCGATGCGCCAGCTCGCGGTTGCCTTCGCCGCCGACGCCCGACTCGCCGGCCTCGATGCCCGCCCTTCCGAGGCACTGCGGAGTTCGCTCGACGCCGTGCGGTTGGGCGCAAACTCGATGCGCGGCGGATTGTTGATCGCCCGGCTGGTTGGTGTCGCATGCGAAAACGTCGGCCTCGATGAAGCGCGGCGACTGGTGGGCGCGCTTGGAACAAACGACTGTCGACATGGCATCGAGGTGCTGCGCGCAGTGGATTCCAAACGCGAGCCCTTCGAAGCCACGGTGGAGATGGAGCGTGATTGGGTGCGGAGGACTGCCACGATCACAGAGTTCATTGGCGCCGTGGTCATGACACGGTCTTTAGATCCGTCCGGCAGGTCCGCGAGCAGCGCCCGGGGGAAAGTCCTGAACTCGCAGAGGCAGACCCGCGAACTCATCCTCGCGCTCGCGGCGCGTC
>Ga0194131_10001936_pt1 | contig 34624 bp, 35 predicted proteins | sample TA2KigO120mmetaG_FD_148631 | JGI IMG/M metagenome (GOLD analysis project Ga0194131, IMG submission 148631) | Freshwater microbial communities from Lake Tanganyika, Tanzania - TA2015053 Kigoma Offshore 120m | ecosystem: Environmental > Aquatic > Freshwater > Lake | place: Tanzania: Lake...
GCTTTGAACTCCCCGGAAAACCGTCTCCGCGTCCTCATGGTGGATTATCCTTCGCATCGGCGAATCCACCTTAACCGCCTGTCTCAGGAAGTGGGACCACCTCAGCCTGATCGAGCATCAACCGCGGTTGCTTCGTCTCGTTGTTCCAATTCGTTGCATAGGGTGAACGGCCCGGATCGCTGAAGCGCGCTGCGGCGACGTGCTGATCGTCGGCGATGTTCAATGGATTCGAGCGATGCGCCCGCCAATGCCACAAGTCGAGGAAATAGCCGGCCTTCCGTTGTGCGGCGAGGTCGGATTCGCTCACGAGAGCCGACCAATCGCCGATGACACGCCGCGTGTCCGGCAGATATTTCGAGACTTCGACTTGCCGCAAACGCTGCCCGAGATCGGGATGCGCACGCACCGCCTTGGTATCTGCCGACCGACTCACCGATGTAATGCCGTCGCCGACGGTAATGTAGCCGCCATATCGTGCAAATTCCGGCACACCGCCGTCGTCCAGCATCATCGCAACCCGGTCTTCGGCCAGTCCGTCCGGCTGGGAGCCCGGTACCGGTTGGCCCTGCACCTCCCACTTCCCACCGCGATAGACCAACACGTCGTGATGAATGCCCGGACGCGGCGAAGGCCACCGATATCGGACAAAAATATCTTGTTCATTATACGCCGCCTTCACCTGAAGCGGCATCGTTAGCGGACTTGGAATGGCGATCTCATGACTCGGATCGTTGCGGATAATGCCCGTCCCATGGGTCAACCAGGACAGACCGAGCACCCCAAGAAACAGAACAAGAGCCCCATAGAGCGCAACTCGTGCCACGTCGCCCTCCTCATCATGTCGCCCCGCAGACAGGTTTGTTTTTTGTTTTTTTGTAATTTCAAATGACGCAGAAGGCATTGATTTAGATCATTTCGAAACAGCCTTGGCGTGGCGTCCCCCTATCGGCACCGCCAAGAGCGAAGAATTCGCGCACATCGGCGAGCACCGACGCAACCCCACATTCCGAAGACGCGCGGAATCGGTGTAACGGTTCGGGCGGCGGCTTCCGTCAAATCCCCGATCGACCTGATCTGTCGCGCTCCCTGTGGGGACGTCACGGAATTGATGCAGGCCGCATTGACTTCGGCACGGCTCCCGCATGGAATCCGGCGACCGTAGCTCCGCGACCGCCCGGGCGGCGACTGCCCAAGCCCGAGAGGCCCACGCGGGGCTCAAACGATTCCGCCGACCGACGAGCCAGCGTCCGTGCGCTATCGCCCATCTTCAATTCTGAGCGCGGAGAGCCCGGCCGAATGAAAATTGCGATCCTCGACGACTATCAGGACACGGTCCGCACGCTCCCCTGCTTCAGGAAGGTCGCCGGCCACGACGTGACCGTGTTCAACGATCACGTCCAGGACGTCGACGCCCTCGCCGAGCGGTTGAAGGACGCCGAAGTCCTGGTCCTGATCCGCGAACGCACCCAGATCCGGACCCCGCTGCTGGAGCGGCTGCCCAACCTCAGGCTGATCAGCCAGCGCAGCGTCTATCCGCACATCGACGTCGACACCTGCACTGCGCTGGGCATCGTCGTGTCGTCGAGCCAGCATCCCGGCACCCCGTCCTACGCCACCGCCGAACTGACCTGGGCGCTGATCCTGGCCGCCATGCGCAGGGTCCCGCAGCAGATCGCCTCGATGAAGGCCGGCGCCTGGCAATCGGGCATCGGCTCGACGCTCCGCAACAAGACGCTGGGGATTTTCGGCTACGGCCGCATCGGCAGCGTGGTTGCGGGCTACGGCAAGGCGTTCGGCATGAACACCGTGGTCTGGGCGCGGCCCAATTCCATGGTGCGCGCCAAGGCCGAGGGGCACCTCGTCGCCCCGAGCAAGATCGCGTTCTTCGAGCGTTGCGACGTGCTGTCGCTGCACATGCGGCTGGTCGAAGCCACGCGCGGCATCGTCACGTTCGACGATCTGCGGCGCATGAAGCCGACCGCCCTGATCGTCAACACCAGCCGTGCGCCGCTGATCGCACCCGGCGCGTTGGAGGAGGCGCTGAAGACCGGACGTCCGGGCCTCGCCGCGATCGACGTTTACGAAGACGAGCCGATGCTCGACACCGAACATCCGCTGCTCAAGATGGACAACGTCGTCTGCACGCCGCACATCGGCTACGTGTCGCGCGAAGAATACGAAATCCAGTTCACGGACATTTTCGACCAGATCGTCGCCTACGCGTCGGGCGAGCCGATCAACGTGGTCAATCCGGACGTGCTGGCGGCGCCGCAGCGCCGCGGCGTGACGGCGGCCGCGGCCGCGGGCTGATCCGCCGCCGGTCCCGCTATTCGCGCTGGCGGATATAGTCCGGCGTCGGCGGCGTGCCCCAGATATCGCGCACCTTGTCCCACACCTTCGGCACCTGCGGCCGGTCGCGATGCCAGGGCCGCGGATCGAAATAGCCGAGCGACTCGTCGAGCATCTTGTCCAGTTCGGTGAACAGTTCGACGATCTGATCGTCCGGATTGCGATGGTAGGTGTAGATGTTGTGGCCCGGCCCGTGCCGGCCCGGCCCCCAGGACAGTTGGATGTTCTTGGAGCCGAGGAAGTCCATCGCGGACTGGATCTGCGCCCAGTCCTTCAGCTCGAACGCGACGTGATGCATCATCGTGCGCTTGCCGCGCACGAAATTGACCGTGTGGTGGTCCGGGCCGCAGCGCAGGAACACGAACCAGTCCTGAATCCAGTCCGACAGCCGGAAGCCCAGCACGCGAATATAGAACTCGGCGAACGCCTTGGGGTCGTCGACACAGAACGCCAGATGTCCGAGCTTGAGCGGGCCGATGCCGGCGACCGGCTGGTTCTTGCCGATTGGAGCCTGCTCGGCGAACACGTCGATGGCGGTGCCCTTGGGATCCTGGAAGGTCACGACCCTGGGCACGCCGGGCGCGGCATCTTTGCGCGTATCGCAGCGCACGCCCTCGGCCTCGAGGCCTTTGCGGATATCCGCGAAATCGGCATGCGGGTCGGTCTGCAAGGCGAGCCGCGTGCAGCGGGATTCACTGCCCTTTTCAAGTTGGACCGCGAGGTCGCCGAGCTTGGTCGCAAGATAGGCCTTGCCGTTCTCCCGTCCGGCGACGGCGAGCCCCACGACCTGGGTGAAATAGTCGATCTGACGCTCGACGTCCGGCGTTTCGAAGGTCGCGTGGCTGAAGCGTTTGACTTGAATCATGCTGGTCTCCGAGAGCGCGGCAGCGAGTGCTCCGCGCAGCGATTGCGAAATTGCGTCAAGCCGGCGAACCCGGCAAGGCGGGGGCGGCTATGCGGCCATGACATGTCCGGCGAGGACCGCGATCCCGATCAGGGCGATCGCGGCGCCCGCAATCCGCGGCACCGGCTCCGCCGTCAATCGCCGTACGGCAAGCGCGACGAGGACCGCGAGAACCGCCTGCGTGACCGCAAGGCCGACGAGATAGGCTGCAATCGGCGTCGGCTCTGCGCCCGCCACCGTCTCACCGAATGCGTAGCCGTGGAACAGCCCCGCAATGGCGAACAACGCGCCCCACCCTGCCGCCGGAACAGCACCGCCCCAGGCGATCAGCGCGCCGGCGCATACCACGGAGACCGCCACTGCGATCTCGGCTGCCGGCAGGCCGAGCCCTGCGACATGCAGCGCCACCCCCAGCGACGACGCGGCGACGAACATGACAGGTAGCGCGAGGCTCAGGCCTGCGACGCCGACCGCAATGCCCATGGCGGCGATGAACGCCAGATGGTCGATGCCGATGATGGGATGGCCGAAGCCCGACAGCAGGCCGTGCATGAAGGTCGTGGGCGTCGTGCCGCCCATCGGATGGTGCGCCTGTGCGGCGGTTGCTCCCGCCAGGATCAACCAGGCGGCGGCCAGCCCGCTTGCGCGCATCGCGGACTGGAACGAAATCCTGCGGTCTTGCATCGTCTTGTCCTCGCGGCGATCGGCCGAACCTCGGCGCCACAACGGCATGCTAGTCAAGCGGGCGCAGGCTCGCCACCGGTCCGGCCGTGCACCGCGGGCAGGCCGCTGCAACGCGGTCCCCCCTTGAGCGCATGACTGGGTCGGCGCTATGGCTTGCAGGCGAGCGGTTTCGCCTCGTAGCTCAATTGGATAGAGCACCAGGCTTCGAACCTGGGGGTTGGGGGTTCGAGTCCCTCCGAGGCGACCACACTTCCGGCGATCCGCCCCGCTTTCGCCACGCTCGCGCGTCACGGTCATTTTCAATCCAGGGATTGGGGGAACGATCCGTGCGCCGCGGCGTTGTCGCCGGGACGCAGAGCGAAGGTTTGTCATGTTGTCCGAATGGCCCAACGGCCTGCACTTCGATCCCCTGGTCGCCGTGACCGTTCTGGTCGGGATCGTGACGGCCGTGTTCCTTGTGACCGCGATCTAGGCGGCCGTTCCGGCCACCCGTGCGGGGTTTTCCGCCGATTCCTCCGTCACATCGCCGGCCGGACGGCCGGGCGCTGTTGATTTTTTCCAGCCCGCGCTCGCGCGGCATTCGATTTCTCGGCTATTTTGCGCGGGCAAGCCGCCACGCGGCGGACGCGGTGATGAGGATCGACGATTGAAGCTTGCGCCGCTATCGGCCCTGTTGCTGACCCTCGCCTGCGTGGGCAGCGCCGCCGAACCGATGAAGCTGCCGCGGGTAACCTCGGCGCAGGTCGACTGGCCAGCGGTCGCGGAGGCGCTCGCCGGTCACGAGGCGCTGCAAATACCCGAGAATGCAGCGCAGGCCCGCACCGGCCCGTCCGGTGTGCCGGCGGCGCTGCGCCCGCCGCTTGCGAGGCTCAACGCCGCCATGGCGAACCGCTTTCCGGGCATCGCGCAGAGCCCGGTGCCGGTTCTGCTGCCGTTCGACGTCACCGCGCTGCTCCGCGACCAGGCGCAAGGCGTCGCGGCGACCGACCCGGCGCAATACCTGTCGGGCTTCCACGCCTCGACGTTCTTCTATCCGGGACCGTCGGGCTATGACGCGGCGTTCGCGATCCAAACCCGGGACATCCCCGAACTGGCCGACATCAAGCATCCGGAACCGATCCGGGTTCAGATTTCGGGCTCCGTGCTGCTCTATCACCTCGACGGCGCGGCGCAGGTCCAGGGATCGCCCGTGTCCGACCTCGAAGCGAGCTTCCCCGGCATCCGCCGCATGATCCACGAGCACCGGCTGCGCTACACCTTCGTGCGCTTCGGGGTGCCCTACACCGTCCAGATCACCTGCATCGACGCCGGCGTGACGCGTTACCGCATGCCGACCTGCCGCGCCGCCGAACAGGTCGCCATGCGTTTTCTGCGCGCGCTGCAGATCGCGGGCGGCACGCCCCAGCGCACGCGTCCGATCAAGTCGCTGCCGATCGAGCGGCCGGCGAAGCTGTCGCAGTCCTTCACCTATTTCGGGCCGGGACAGCTCCTGCCCGACACCACGTTCCGCGGACGTGGCGGCCGTCCCGATCACACGGTCTATTCGCAGATCCGTTTCCCGCTCGCGGACGCACCGGCTTTCGCCAATTCGCAGATGTACCAGAGCCGCAACCGCACCCCGCAAGCCGAACCCGGCGTGTCGCCGAACTATGCCTATCCCTGGCGCGACAATTTCTGCGAGCGGCGCGGTTTTTCGGTCGGACAGTGCCCGGCCGGCATCGGGCACCAGGGCCAGGACATCCGCACGCCGCAGTGCAGACCCGCGCCGGGCCAGGACCGCTGCGAGCAGCGCGACGACCTCGTGGCCGTGCGCGGCGGCGTGATCCTGCGCGAGCCGCAGCAGGAAGCCGCGTATCTGATCGTCAACTCCGCTTCCGAGCACATCCGCTTCCGCTACCTGCATATGCACCCGCGCAAGATGGACGAGGACAACCTGCTCAGCGGCCGCCGCGTGCACGAAGGCGAAGTGATCGGCCAGATGAGCAACTACAGCAAGAAGGAAGGCGGCACGTCCTACCACCTGCATTTCGACGTGCAGGTGCCGACGCAGCACGGCTGGGTGTTCGTCAACCCCTACATGACGCTGGTCGCGGCCTATGAGCGCCTGATCGGCGAACGCGGCGTGGAACTGTCCGATCCGGCGTCATTGGCGGTCGCGGACGAGGACGACCCGCCGGCGGCGAAGTCCCGCGCCAGGGGTGCGTCGCGGGCCGCGTGGCAGAAGCAGTCCCAGCGCGCAAAGGTGGCCAAGCGCGCGCCGCAGCGCCAGCGCAGCGCCGCCAGCTCCTACCGCAGCACCATCAACTGCGACATGCGCGGTTGCTATCCGATTCGATGAACGACCATGGAGTGACGCCATGAACGCGACGCGGCGCTATCTGCTTCGCGGGGCCCTGGCCGTGGCCTCGACCTTCTTACTCGGCGGACCGGCCGCAGCGCAGAAGGCCGGCCAATCGTTCGAGAAATGGGTCGCGGCCTTCAAGCCGCGGGCGTTGGCGCGCGGCGTATCGAGCGCGACCTACGATCGCGTGATGGGCGGGCTCAAGCCGGACAATTCGGTGTTCGCCCTGCAGCGCGCGCAACCCGAATTCACCGAGCAGACCTGGCAGTACGTGCATCGCCGCGTGTCCGACTGGCGCATGACTCGGGGCAAGGAGATGCTCAAGCAGCACGCCGCCCTGCTGACGCGCATCGAAAAGGAGATCGGCGTCGACCGCCACATCCTGGTGGCGCTGTGGGGCGTCGAGTCCGCATTCGGCGATCCGGGCGTGCAGGAAAAATACATGCGGCCGGTGTTCCCTGCCCTTGCGGCGCTCGCCTGGGGCGAGCCGCGGCGGCGGAAATACTGGGAGACCGAACTGATCAACGCGCTGCGGATCGTCGAGCGCGGCTGGAGCACGCCGGCCGAAATGCGCGGCTCCTGGGCCGGCGCCATGGGTCACACCCAATGGATGCCGGAGGTCTGGCTCAACATCGGCCGCGACTTCGACGGCGACGGACGCGCCTCGCCGTTCGGCAGTCCCGCCGACGCGCTCGCGGGCAGCGCGCGCTATCTCGTCGAGCGCGGCAAATATCGCCGCGGCGAGCACTGGGGATACGAGGTGACGGGCGCGCCCCGGCGCGGCGGCAAGCGCAGCTACGCCGCCTGGCAGAAGGCCGGCGTCAAGCGCGCCGACGGCAAGCCGTTCCCCCGCCCGAACGACAGCGCGCAGCCCTGGGCGCCGGTGCCGGGCGGGCCGTCGTTCCTGCTCGGGCAAAATTTCTATGCGGTTCGGAGCTACAACCCGTCGATGAACTACACGCTCGCCATCGTGCATCTTGCCGACCGGCTGCGCGGCGAAGGCCCGTTCGTGAAGCTGTTCCCCGGCGGCGAGCCGCGCGCGCCGACGCAGGCTGAACTGAAGGAGTTGCAGGAGCGCCTGACCAAGGCCGGCTTCGACACCGGCGGCGCCGACGGCCGGGTCGGCAACGACACCATGCGCGCGGTGAAGGCCTACCAGGAAAAGGTCGGCATGAAACCCACCGACGGCTACGCGGGCCTGCGCGTGCTGGAGCGGCTGCGCAAGGGGCCGTGACGGGCGCGACGCGCTTGCCGTCCTCAGATTTTGAAGCTCTCCAGCGTCGCGGGGTGGAACAGCTCCTCCACCTTGACCAGCCGCGACGACAGTCCCTGAGCGTGATGGTGACGCAGGAACGTCCCCAGCGCCTTGCGGTTGGCATCGACACCATAGGGCCAGTAGTCGTCGCCCATCAGTTCGCGCGTCTCGGCAACGCGCTCCTCGATGAACGGCATCGACACCTTGGTCGCCGACGTGTCCCAAAGATGCGCCATCGCCCTGGCTTTCGACTGCTCGAACGCTTTCAGCACCGCCGCCGGCAGCCACGGATGCTTGTCGACCAGCGTGCGGCGCACGCCGATCAGATGCATGATCGGGAAAATGCTCGTGCGCTTGAAATAGTCTTTCGCCGCCGCCACCGGATCGCGGAACAGCCAGCCGACGTTCTTTGCTTCGATCGCGGGCGGGCGCGGCGCGATGAAACCGTCGATCTCACCCTTCACCAGCATTTCGGAAATCGTCCGGCCCTCCGGCGCGTTGTCGAGGCGCACGCCCTTGGGCAGCTTGACGGTGATCTTCTCCGGCCTTCCGGCGTGCTCGATGCCGCCGCGGATCCAGTGGATGTCCTTCGGCTTCACGCCGAAATCGTCTTCCAGGATCGCGCGCGCCCAGACGTTCGCGGTGAGCTGGTACTCCGGCACGCCGACCTTCCTGCCCTTGAGGTCCTGCGGCTTCTTGATGCGGTCGGTGCGGCAATAGATCGACGTGTGCCGGAACATCCGCGACACGAAGGCCGGCACGCCGACGTAAGGGTTGTTTCCCGCCGCGGTCTTGACCGTGAAGCTCGACAGCGAGCACTCGCAGATGTCGAAATCCTCGGTGCGGAATGCGCGGAAGAAAATCTCCTCCGGGTAAAGCGTCATGAAGGTCGGGTCGACGCCGTCGATCTGCACCGCGCCGTCGATCAGCGGACGGTTGCGGTCGTAGTCGCCGATCGCGACCGAGAGATTGAGCTTGGGCATGGGATTCCTGTTTGAAATGGGCAACGGCTAGTTAGCCCGCCCGTCGCAGCTTTGTCCAACCTTCGCTCGCAGGAGCTACGGCCGAATTCGCGGATCGACCGGCGCCACGTCGATCAGCCGCAACTGCGCGCGTTCGTTGCCGTTCCAGCGGTCGATGGACAGCGTGCCCGCGGCGTGCACCGTCTGCCCCCGCCCTTCCAATAGCGCGCGTCCGAGCGGCTGGCCGAGCGCGCGGAACGCAATCGCGTTGACCATAGCGCCGTCGCCGGAGCGCAGCCGCACCCGAACATGCACCTGTGCGACTTCGTCGGCATAGGCGATCGTATGCGCGGGCAGCGCCACCACCGGCTCCGGGTTGCCGGCGCCGAACGGCCCGGCGCGCGAAAGCGTCTCGATCAGCGCGACGTTGGCGCCGGCCGCGCTCACCGCGCCGTCGATCAGGAGCGAGCGTTCGGCCCGCGCAGCTTCGACCGTGTCCGACAATTCGGTTTCGAGATAGGCGCGGAACGCGGCGACCGCATCGCGCCGCAGCGTCACACCCGCCGCCATCGCGTGCCCGCCGCCTTTGAGCAAAAGACCTTCCGCAACCGCCTGCCGTACCGCCCGGCCGAGGTCGACGCCCGGGATCGAGCGGCCGGAGCCGGTTCCGGTGCCGCCGGGCTCGAGCGCGATGGCGAACGCCGGACGGTTGAAACGCTCCTTCAGGCGCGCCGCGATCAGTCCGACCACGCCGGGATGCCAGTTCGCGGCCGCCGTCACCACCACCGCGCCCTTCTCCTCAAGGCCCAGCGCGGCCATGGCCTCCGCTTCCGCCTCGGCGAGCATTGCAAGCTCCAGAGCCTGACGCTCGCGGTTGAGCCGGTCGAGTTCGGCCGCGATGCGCGCGGCCTCGGCCGTATCGTCGGTCAACAGAAGCTGCGCGCCGAGATCGGCGCGGCCGATCCGGCCGCCGGCGTTGATCCTCGGTCCGAGCAGAAAGCCGAGGTGCCACGGCTCCGGCGGGCCGGTGAGCCGGGCCACGTCCATCAACGCCGTGAGGCCCGGCCGTTCGCGGGCGCGCATCGCGACCAGGCCCTTGGCGACGAAGGCGCGGTTGAGCCCGCGAAGCGGCACCACATCGGCCACGGTGCCGAGCGCCACGATGTCGAGAAACGACAGCAGGTCCGGCTCCGGCCGCATGTCGCTCCAGAAGCCGCGCTCGCGCAGCACGCGGTTGACCGCGACCACGGTCATAAAGACGAGCCCGACGGCGGCGAGATGGCCGAGTTCCGACAGGTCGTCGAGACGGTTCGGATTGACCACCAGCGCATCCGGCAGCGTTTCGTCGGCCTGATGATGGTCGATCACCACGACGTCGAGCCCGAGCCGCCGCGCCTCGGCGAGCGGCTCATGGCTCGTGGTGCCGCAATCGACCGTGATCAGCAGAGTCGCGCCGCGATCGGCCAGCGCACGGATTGCGTCCACATTCGGCCCGTAGCCTTCGAAGATGCGGTCCGGAATGTGGACCATGGGATCGAGGCCCGCATCCCGCAGAAAGCGCGCCAGCAGCGCGGACGCGGTCGCGCCGTCGACGTCGTAGTCGCCGAAGATCGCAACCCGCTCGCCCCTGACGATGGCGTCGGCGATGCGGAGCGACGCAGGCTCCATGGCCGTGAGCGCGTGCGGATCGGGCATCAGCCGCCGCACCGTCGGGTCGAGGTACGCATCGACGTCGTCGACCGCGACGTCCCGGCCCGCCAGGATGCGCGCCAGCAGTTCCGGCACATTGTGGCGCTGCGCGATCGCCGTGGCGCGCGCGGTCGCGCGCTCGTCCAGCCGGTCGCGCCACGACCGGCCGAGCGCCGAACGCTCGACGTCGAGAAACAGGCGCGTCATGACTCCACCGCTGCCGGCAAAGCCGCCATTGTCGTCAGCCTCGGACCGAATCCGGTTTCAGAAGAGCTTGCGATATTGAATGAAGCCCGGCCGGTCCGCCAGCGTGTCGTAGAGCGCACGCGCCGTTGCGTTGGTCTCGTGGGTGAGCCAATGCACGCGGCTGGCGCCGTCGGTGCGCGCCTTCTCGTACACCGCCTCGATCAGCGCGCGGCCGAGCCCGAGCTTGCGCGCGCCTTCGGCCACGAACAGGTCTTGCAAATAACAGTAGTTGCCGACGGTCCAGCAGGAGCGGTGATAGAGATAGTGAACGATCCCGAGCAGCCTGCCGCCGGAATAGGCGCCGAGCAGCCACATCGGCTCCGCGGGGTCGTGCAGCCGCGCCCAGGTGGTGTCGTAAACCTCCTTCGGTACGCTGGTTTTGTAGAAGTCGAGATAGCCCTTCCAGAGCGGCTCCCACGCCGCACGCTCATCGGGCCGCAACGCGCGGATGAGAACATCGCTCGACATTGAAATCCGGCGCCGGTCGCGCGCTCAATCCAGGTGAAACTTGTCGAACTGCCGGTGCTCGGCGGTGATCCGGCGCACCGTGCCGGTGACCGAGCGCATCACCACGGTCTCGGTCTCGATCAGGTTCTGGCCGAACTTCACGCCGTTCAGCATTGGACCGGTGGTGACGCCGGTGGCGGCAAACAGGCAGTCGCCCTTCACCATGTCCTCGATCTCGTACTTCTTGCGCGGGTCCTTGATGCCCATCTTGCGCGTGCGCTCGCGCAACGCCTCGCTGTCGATGACGAGACGCGTCTGCATCTGCCCGCCGATGCAGCGCAACGCGGCGGCGGCCAGCACGCCCTCCGGCGCGCCGCCGATGCCGAGGTAGATGTCGATACCGGTCTTGGGCTCGGCGCAGTGGATGACGCCCGCGACGTCGCCGTCGCTGATCAGCGTCACGGCGGCGCCGGTCTTGCGGACGGCGGCGATCATGTCGGAGTGCCGCGGGCGGTCGAGCAGGATTGCGGTGATTTCGGACGGCTTCACGCCCTTGGCCTTGGCCAGGCTCAAAATGTTCGCGTCGGCCGGCGCGTCGAGATCGATGGTCCCCTTCGGATAGCCGGGACCGATCGCGATCTTTTCCATGTAGCAGTCCGGCGCGTGCAGCAGCGTGCCGGCGTCGGCCATCGCGAGGGTTGCGATCGCCCCCGGCATGTTCTTTGCGCACAGCGTCGTGCCTTCCAGCGGATCGACCGCGATGTCGACCTTGGGTCCGGCCTTGGTGCCGACCTGCTCGCCGATGAACAGCATCGGCGCCTCGTCGAGCTCGCCCTCCCCGATCACCACCGTGCCGTCGATCGGCAGCTTGTTCAGCTCGCGGCGCATCGCGTCGACCGCCGCCTGGTCCGAGCCCTTCTCCTTGCCGTGGCCGCGCAGGCGGGCTGCGGAAACCGCGGCGCGCTCGGTGACGCGGACGATTTCGATGGACAGAACGCGTTCCAGCAGAAGATTGGGCTGGACGGTAATCGAGGACATTTCGCGCTCCCTTGGACTAATTCACTCGGCCCGGCGGCTACGGCCCGCTCCGGCGGAAGTCCTTCCCGGACCTCGGAGCGAGCCGCACTCGGCCCGCCACTTTTCAATTTTTTTCGATGCGGATCAATTGCGGGTCCCCGGATATCACCCGGTCCCGTTTGACCGCCGCCAGCGCCTTTCGCACCGCATCCTCGCTGGTGGCATAGGTGATCAGGATCACCGGCACCGGCGCGGCCCGTTTCGGATCGTCGCCGCCGTGCGTGCCGCGGTGGCGCTGCACAATAGACTCGATCGAGATGCTGTGCTGCGACAGCCGCTTTGCGATCGTCGCGAATGTTCCCGGCCGGTCGACCGCCAGCAGGCGGATGTAGTAGCCGCCCTCGTGGCGCTGCATCGGCGCCTTCCTGCTGGCGACGAGCTTTGCCTGCGGGCGGCCGAATGGCGCGGCGCGCACGCCGCGAGCGATGTCGGCAATGTCGGCGACGACAGCCGACGCGGTCGCCATGCCGCCCGCGCCGGGTCCGACCAGGGTGATCGGCGCGATGCCTTCGGCGTCGACGGTGACGGCGTTGGTCACGCCCATCACCTGCGCGATGGCGGAGTCCCTGGGCACCATGGTCGGATGTACGCGCTGCTCGATGCCCTTGTCGGTGCGGACCGCGACGCCAAGGAGCTTGATGCGGTAGCCGAGTTCGTCGGCGGCCTCGAGATCGGCGCTGTCGATGGAGGTGATGCCCTCGACATAGATCGAGTCCGGATCGACGCGGGTGCCGTAGGCGATGCTGGCCAGGATCGACAGCTTCTGCGCGGTGTCGTGGCCCTCGATGTCGAACGACGGATCGGCCTCGGCGTAACCCAGCCGCTGCGCCTCCTTGAGGCATTCGCCGAACGACAGTTTCTCGCGCTCCATGCGCGTGAGCATGTAATTGCAGGTGCCGTTGAGGATGCCGTAGACGCGCGCGATCGAATTACCGGACAGGCCCTCGCGCAGCGTCTTGACGATCGGGATTGCGCCGCCGACTGCGGCCTCGAAATTGAGCGCACAGCCGCGCTTCTCCGCCAGTGCCGCGAGTTCCACGCCGTGCCGCGCCAACAGCGCCTTGTTGGCGGTGACGACGGACTTGCCGGCCTTGAGCGCCCCGCTCACCGCGGCGAGCGCCGGGTTGCCCTCCCCGCCGATCAGTTCGACGAAGGCGTCGATGCCCGGATCGGCCGCAAGCTTCACCGGGTCGTCGAACCAGCGTGTCCGGCCAAGGTCGATCCCACGGTCCTTGCGGCGGGAACGAGCGCTGACCGCAACCACCTCGATCGGCCGTCCGCAGCGAAGCGTCAGCGGCTGGCGCTGCTCGGCGATCAGGCGCACCACCGATGCGCCGACCGTGCCGAGACCGGCGAGACCAATCTTTAACGGTGCAGCCATGACGCGTCCGCGAACGATGCGGCGCGCTAACGCCGCGTGGCGAGTGGGACGACGTTATGGAGGGTTTCGACGCCGCTTTCAAGGAACCGCCGGATATTGCGAGCGGCCTGCCGGATACGCTGCTCGTTCTCCACCAGCGCGATGCGCACGTAGCCCTCGCCGCGCTCGCCGAAGCCGGTGCCGGGCGACACCGCCACCTCGGCCTTCTCGACCAGCAGCTTGGAGAACTCAACGCTTCCCATGCCCGCGAACGGTTCGGGGATCGGCGACCACGCGAACATCGATGCGCGCGGCGCGGGGACGTTCCAGCCGGCGCGGCCGAAGCTTTCCACCAGCACATCGCGGCGGCGCTTGTAGGTGTCGCGCATCTCGACAATGCATTCTTCCGGGCCGTTCAGCGCGGCGGTCGCGGCCACCTGAACCGGCGTGAATGCGCCGTAGTCGAGGTAGGACTTCACGCGCGCCAGCGCCGCGATGATGCGCTCGTTGCCGACCGCGAAGCCCATGCGCCAGCCCGGCATGGAGAACGTCTTCGACATCGAGGTGAATTCGACGCAAACGTCGATCGCACCCGGCACCTGCAGCACCGACGGCGGCGGCTGGTCGTCGAAATAGACCTCGGCGTAGGCGAGGTCCGACAGGACGTAGATGCCGTGCTTCTTCGCGAACGGCACCAGCTCCTTGTAGAAGTCGAGATCGGCGACATGCGCGGTCGGGTTCGACGGATAGCAGGTCACGACCGCGATCGGCTTCGGGATCGAATGCGTGATCGCGCGTTCGAGCGTCGAGAAGAAACTCGGCGTCGGGTCCGACGGCACCGACCGGATCACGCCGCCCGCCATCAGGAAGCCGAAGGCGTGGATTGGATAGCTCGGATCGGGCACCAGCACGACGTCGCCGGGCGCGGTGATCGCTTGCGCGACGTTGGCGAAGCCTTCCTTGGAGCCGAGAGTCGCAACGACCTGCGTGTCGGGATTGAGCTTCACCCCGAAGCGGCGCGCATAGTAGGCCGCCTGCGCGCGGCGCAATCCGGGAATGCCCTTCGACGACGAATAGCGGTCGGTGCGCGGCTTGCCGAGCGTCTCTTTCAGCTTATCGATGACATGCGGCGGCGCCGGCAGGTCGGGATTGCCCATGCCGAGGTCGATGATGTCGGCACCGGCGTTGCGTGCGATCGCCTTGGCACGGTTGACCTGCTCGAACACGTAAGGCGGAAGCCGCCGGATGCGGTAGAACTCTTCCATGTCGCTAATCTCTGAGGCGGAGCGGGATCGCCAGAATCCCCGTTGCGCAGGCTTGTATCACGTCGAGGGGCGTTCCTAGAGTCCGATTCAACTGCGTTAAATCAGACTCTCGGTTTCTCTTTTGGTTGGGCATGATCTTTTCCGAAAACCGGTTCTCACTTTTCGGGATCATGCCCTAGTAGATCGACTGGCTGCTGGAAACCGGGATCGCGGCTGGGGTCGGACGGGGCGCGGCCGACTGGGCGGGAGCTTGGGCCGGCGGCGGGCGCCGGGCCGTGGTCCGGGCGGGCGCCGGCCGGGCCGGCGCGGCGCGAACCGGGGCGACCGAGGCCTGCTGGCGGTCGCGCGCCGCCACCAGATCGTCCTCCATTTTCTGCAGTTCGAGCTCGTTGAGGGTCGCGGCCTGGCGCTGCGGCGGCACATCGTGAACCGCGGGATAGGCCGGAGGCGCGGACGGGCGCGCCGGCGCGTTGGCCGGCAGGCCGATCGCCGGGGCCTCCGCCAGCCGCTCCGTCATCCGTTCGGACATCGAGGCGCAGGCGGACAGGCTCGCGGCGGCAAGCAGCGCCGGCAATAGCCTCGCGGCTCGGTGCGCGCGCAACCGCGGCTTCGCATCCATTCCCGACAGGCACTGCAACCCGAAGCCCCCCGGCGGCCGATTCCAGGACGTTGATCTGCAACGGTGAAATTGGCGTAAACACAATGTGCTGACCTGGACATCGGTTAGCCCCGTAATATGTCTAAACAAAGGACCGAAGTCCCGGCCGCCCGGGGCTTGGGACGCGGTCCCATGCGACACGGGACGCCGGCGGCCGGGTCCGATCATTCGGACGTAAGGTTTGCTGCGTATCAGGAGTTCGGGCGGCCCGGCGGCGGCGCGACGAGACCGGTGGAGATATGGCGGAGAAGGTTCCCTCAGACGTGCCGAAGGTCGCCTCGGTCGATGTCGAGGCGTTCGCGAAGAACCTCGCCCGCATGGTCGAAGACGGCGGCAGGGCGCTCGCCGCCTATCTGAAGCCGCGCGAAGAGGGCAAGGTCCAGCCCGGCCTGTCCGACGAAATGACAGACATGGTCAAAACCTTCGGCGAGGTCGCCGAATACTGGCTGTCGGACCCGGCGCGCGCGATCGAACTGCAATCGCGGCTCGGCCGGGCGTACCTCGACCTCTGGGGCGCTGCGGCCAAGCGGATGTCCGGCGAAAGCACAGACCCCATCGCCAAGCCCGACCCCAGAGACCGCCGCTTCGCCGACCCGGAATGGTCGTCGAACCAGTTCTTCGATTTCGTCAAGCAAGCCTATCTGCTCAGCACCGGCTGGGCCGACAAGCTCGTCGCCGACGCCAAGGACCTCGACCCGCATACGCGGCAGAAGGCCGAGTTTTACGTCAAGCAAATCGCCAACGCCCTGTCGCCTTCGAACTTCGTGCTGACCAATCCGGAGCTGTTCCGCGAGACGGTATCGTCGAACGCGGAGAACCTCGCGCGCGGCATGCATATGCTGGCCGAGGACATCAAGGCCGGCGGCGGCGACCTGAAAATCCGCCAGTCGGACGCCGAGAAGTTCGAGGTCGGCCGCAATCTCGCGAACACACCCGGCAAGGTGGTATTCGAAAACGAGCTGATGCAGCTCATTCAATATGCGCCGTCGACGCCGACGGTGCTGAAGGTGCCGCTGCTGATCGTTCCGCCCTGGATCAACAAATTCTACGTCCTCGATCTCACGCCCGAGAAATCCTTCATCAAGTGGTGCACCGACCAGGGGCTCACCGTATTCGTGATCTCCTGGGTCAATCCCGACGAGCGCCACGCCGCGATGGGCTTCGAGGAGTACATGCGGCTCGGCCCGCTCGCCGCGATGGACGCGATCGAGACCGCGACCGGCGAACGCAAGGTCCATACCATCGGCTATTGCGTCGGCGGCACGCTGCTGTCGATTACGCTGGCCTATCTCGCCGCCACCGCACAGGACCGCGTGGTCTCCGCCACGCTGTTTGCGGCGCAGGTCGACTTCACCCACGCCGGCGACCTCAAGGTGTTCGTCGACGAGGACCAGCTCAAGGTGCTGGAGGAGCGGATGGCCGAGCGCGGCTATCTCGAAGGCAGGAAGATGGCGAATGCCTTCAACATGCTGCGCTCCAACGACCTGATCTGGCCCTATGTCGTGAACAACTACATGCGCGGCAAGAAGCCGATGGCGTTCGACCTGCTGTACTGGAATTCGGACGCGACGCGGATGCCGGCCGCCAACCACTCCTTCTATCTGCGCCAGTGCTACCTCAACAACACGCTGTCGCAAGGCAAGATGACGATCGCGAACGTCCGGCTCGACCTGAAGAAGGTTAAGGTGCCGCTCTACAATCTCGCCACCCGCGAGGACCACATCGCGCCCGCGAAGTCGGCGTTCCTCGGCTCGAAGTTCTTCGGCGGGCCGGTGCGCTTCGTGCTGTCGGGCTCGGGCCACATCGCGGGCGTCGTCAATCCTCCGGCCCTGAACAAGTACCAGTACTGGACCGGCCCGAAGGCCGGCATCGGCACGATCGAAGCCTGGATGAAGAAGGCCAAGGAGCATCCCGGCTCCTGGTGGCCGGACTGGATGGCCTGGATCAGATCGCACGACGACACCACGGTGCCCGCGCGCGAGCCCGGCGGCGGCAAGCTCACGCCGATCGAGGACGCGCCGGGGCGGTATGTGAAGGTGCGGGCCTGAGTGGTAGGTTCCTGCCGCCACACGGGAACCGACGCCGTTGCAGATCATAGACTTCCACAACCACTTCATGGGGCCGGGCTGGCCGCTGACCACGACCGCTGGTCTGTCCGGCGCTGCGCGCCAGCGTTGGGAGCGCATCAACGTCGGATTGCACAGCGAGGACGCCCTGCTCGGTTCGATCGAGTCCGCTGGAATCTCCGCGCGCGTCCTCAACTCGCCGACCGCGTTCATCCAGGACACCGACGGCAACGTGCCGCGAGACACCGAACGGCGGCTCAACGACGGCATGGCCGAGTTGGTCGGCAAGCATCCGGGCAAGCTCCACGGACTTGCGACCGTGAACGCCTTTTCCGGCGAAGAAGGCGCGCGCGAACTGACGCGTGCCGTGCGCGAATTGAACCTGCGCGGAGCGTTCCTCGAAAGCGCGAGGGGCAACGACCTGTTGCTCGGCGATCCGCCGTCGCGGCCGGTACTCGCGGCGGCCGCCGCGCTCGGCGTGCCGGTGTTCGTCCATCCACAGACCGACCCGCAGCTCCACGTGCGGTTTTCCCGCACCGGCCCTGTCGGCCTGCGCCTTGCCCGTGGCACGATCAACAACGCAGCACTCGTCAATCTGCTGGAGAGCGGCGCCTTCGATGAAGTTCCGAACCTGCACGTGGTCGTGACCACGCTAGCCTTCGGCGGCATCCTTCTGGCAGGTGGCTTCGGCGACGGTCTCAACATCCGCAGCGACGCGCCCGCACTCGCCCGCAGGCACATCTATGTCGACACCATGGGGATCAACCCGGCTGTCGTGCGCGCCGCGGTCGACTTGCTCGGCACCGATCACGTGCTGGCGGGCACCGACTGGCCGATTGTCGAGGAAAAAAACTTGCCTGCGCGCCTGCGGAAGGCATTCGCGCACGCAGGCCTGAGCCCCAACGAGCAGCAGATGATCGCCGGCGGCAACGCGCTGAGGTTGCTGGGCGCTGCCTGACGGCCCGAAACGGCTGCGCCGCCCGTTTCAGGAGCAGCGCAATCGGTTCGGCTGACGTGGGGCGTCAGGACGCCAACTTCACCGGCACTTTGAGATAGTGCACGCCATTGATATCCGCCGGCGGGAAGTGACCGGCGCGGATGTTGACCTGGATCGACGGCAGCAGCAGCAAGGGCGCCGCAAGCTTGGCGTCGCGGGTCTCGCGCATCTTGGCGAACTCATCCTCGCTCACGCCCTCGCGAACGTGGACGTTCTTCGCCCGCTCCTCGCCAACGGTCGTCTCCCAGGCATAGTCGTCGCGGCCCGGCGCCTTGTAGTCGTGGCACATGAACAGCCGCGTCTCGGGCGGCAGGTCGAGAATGCGCTTGATCGAGCGGTAGAGCGTGCGCGCGTCGCCGCCGGGGAAGTCGGCGCGCGCAGTGCCGTAGTCGGGCATGAACAGCGTATCGCCGACGAACACCGCGTCGCCGATCTTGTACGACACGCAGGCGGGGGTGTGCCCCGGCGTGGCGAGCACTTCGCCTTCCAGATCGCCGATCGCGAAACGCTCGCCGTCCTTGAACAGGTGGTCGAACTCCGAGCCGTCGCCGGAGACGTCGGTGGCGTTGAACACCGGACGGAAGATGCGCTGCACGTCGCGGATGTGCTCGCCGATGCCGACCTTGGCGCCGGTCTTGAGCTTCACGTAGGGCGCGCCGGACAGGTGGTCGGCGTGCGCGTGGGTCTCCAGCACCCAAACGATCTCGATGCCTTGAGCCTTGGCAGCCTCAAGCAGCGCGTCCGCCGATTTCACGGTTGCCTTGCCGCTGCGGTGGTCGAAGTCGAGCACCGGGTCGATGACCGCGGCCTTTTTGGTGCGCGCGTCCCACACCAGATAGCTGACGGTGTTGGTGGGTTCGTCGAAAAACGCCCGGATTTCGGACCTGGCGCTCGGTTTCATGTCGTCCTCCTGCATTCGGGGTCTCGTTGGACTTGACATATATATAAGCGATATCTAATTTAGCAATATCTAACTTACGGAGCCCATCGATGGCCACGGCGGCGACTGCAACCCTGTCCGGAATAGCGGATCTCGAACGGCGGGCCGGCGAGGCCGCGCGGCTGCTCAAGCTGCTCGCCAACGAGAACCGGCTGCTGATCCTGTGCCGGCTGGTCGCCGAGCGGGAAATGCCGGTCGGCGCGCTGGCCGAAGCCGTGGGGCTGAGCCAGTCCGCGCTGTCGCAGCATCTCGCCAAGATGCGCGACGAGAATCTGGTCGTAACCCGGCGGGAGGGCCAGACGATCCACTACCGCATCGCCGACCCGGACGCGCGCCGCATCCTGACGCTCCTGAAGAACATCTACTGCCCCTGAACCGTTCCACTTGGAGGTAAAGTCATGAGTGCCCTGAAACCGATCTCGCCCGAACGTGCAGCCGAACTGATGCGCGAAGGCGCGGCCCTGATCGATATCCGCGAAGCCGACGAGCATGCGCGCGAACGCATCCCCGGCGCACGGCATCATGCGCTGTCGCGGCTCGACGCCGAGCATCCGGCGCGTCCCGGCGACGACGTGCTGGTGTTCCACTGCCGCTCCGGCGCGCGCATCAACGCCAATTCGCCCCGGCTCGCGGCCGCTGCACCGGGCTGCGAGACCTATGTGCTCGACGGCGGCATCGAAGCCTGGAAGAAGGCGGGCTTGCCGGTTGCGCTCGACAAGCGCCAGCCGATCGAGATCAACCGCCAGGTCCAGATCGCAGCCGGCAGCTTTGTGCTGGCCGGAGTGCTGCTCGGCGCTTTCGTGACTCCGGGCTTCTACGTCCTCTCAGCGGTCGTCGGCGCGGGGCTCGCCTTTGCCGGCATCAGCGGCTTCTGCGGCATGGCGCGCGTATTTGCGTTGATGCCCTGGAACCGCAGCACCGCGTAACCGCCAAAAGCTGCGTGCCGCCATGTTCGCGCTGCAAGATATTCTATCGGTCCTGTCGGGGAGCCTCGTCGGCTTCACGCTGGGTCTTGTCGGAGGCGGCGGCTCGATCCTTGCAGTGCCGCTTCTGATCTACGTGGTCGGCGTGCCCTCAACGCACGTCGCTATCGGCACCGGCGCGGTGGCGGTTGCGGCGAGCGCCGCTGCCAACCTCGTCGGACACGCCCGCGCGGGCTCGGTCAAATGGCCTTGCGCCGCCGTGTTCGCGCTGTCGGGCATGGCCGGTGCTGCGCTGGGCGCCGAACTTGGCAAGCGCGTCGATGGCGGACGCCTGCTGCTTCTGTTCGGCGTTCTGATGGTCGTCGTCGGACTGCTGATGCTGCGGCCGCGCAAGGACGCCGGCAACGCGGAGGTCCGCCTCGACCGCGCCAACGCAGTGAAGCTCCTGCCGTACCTGATCGGCTACGGGCTCGCGGTCGGCGCTCTGGCCGGCTTCTTCGGCATCGGCGGCGGGTTCCTGATCGTCCCGGGGTTAATCGCTGCGACCGCCATGCCGCTGATCAACGCCATCGGCTCGTCGCTGCTGTCGGTCGCCTCGCTCGGCGCCACGACCGCGGCAAGCTACGGCCTCTCGGGCCTGGTCGACTGGCGGATCGCCGCGCTGTTCGTGCTTGGCGGAGCGGCGGGCGGCCTTGCCGGCATCGCGCTCGGCAAACGGCTCGCAGCACGCAAGCGCGCGCTGTCGCTCATCTTCGCAGGCGTCGTGATCGTCGTCGGCTCTTACGTGGTCGCGACCTCGCTGATGCGCTGATCCGCTCACGGAAACAGCGCGACCTGCTCCAGCCCCGTCGTCTCCGGCCAGCCCATCATCAGGTTCATGTTCTGGATCGCCTGGCCCGACGCGCCCTTCACCAGGTTGTCCAAGGCCGACACGATGATGGCGCGGCCCGGCACGCGGTCCTTCGCCACCCCGATGAAGGTCATGTTGGAGCCGCGGATGTGCCGCGTCTGCGGCGTCTGGCCGAACGGCAGCACGTGGACGAACGGCTCCTTGGCGTAGTGCTTCGAAAGAATCGCGTGCAGGTCCTCCGGCGATTTCCCGCCCGCGCCTTTCACGTAGATGGTCGAGAGGATGCCGCGGTTCATCGGCACGAGATGCGGCGTGAACGTCACGACCACCTCGCGGCCCGCCGCGAGCGAAAACTCCTGATCGAGCTCGGCCATGTGGCGGTGATGGCCGACGCCGTAGGCGTGGAAGCCTTCTGAGACTTCGGAGAACAGCATCTCCTCCTTGGCCGAGCGCCCTGCCCCGGTCATGCCGGACTTGGCGTCGACCACGATGCCATCGAGCGCGATGGCCTTGGCCTTGATGAGCGGCACCAGCGGAAGCTGCGCGCAGGTGGTGTAGCAGCCGGGGTTGGCGACGAGCCGCGCCTTCCTGATCGCGGCGCGGTGCACCTCGACGAGGCCGTACACCGCCTCCTTCTGCAGCTTCGGCGCATGGTGCTCGTGGCCGTACCAGCGCGCATAAGCGGCCGTATCGTGCAGGCGGAAGTCGGCCGACAGATCGACCACCCTGGTCTTCGGCGCCTTGGCCAGCAGGTCGCTCACCACCTTCTGCGTCGTGGCATGCGGCAGCGCGCAGAACGCCAGATCGAGCGCGGCCTTCTTCCAGTCGGTGGCTTCGATGGCGACCAGCTTCGGCAGCCTGAACGGCGAAAACTGCGGAAACACCGTCCGCATCTCCTGGCCCGCGCGGCGGTCGGCGGTGAGCAGCGCGATCTCGACGTTCGGATGGCGCAGCAGCAGGCGCACCAGCTCCGAGCCGGTGTAGCCGGAGGCGCCGAGGATGCCGACTTTGGCTTTCGACTTGGCGGGCATGGGTCAGGTCCTTTCCGTAGTCCTACAGGACCGCCGGACGAGGGCAATGGGCGCGGAAGGTCTTGGGGAAAACGCGCCGCGGAGCCCGGTCCGGCGGCGCATGCGAATTCAGGCGCGCGCCGGGATTGCGGTGCGGCGGCGGGGTTGGTTATGGGCGGTCGGCAACATCGGCGGGGCATATATCGCCGAGCCCGGAGGGGGTCAAGGAACCTTAAATTTTCGTCATGCCGATGACAGGACGCCGCGCATCGATTATTTGAGCTTCATGTCCAGGGCGCGCACCGCTCCGAGGCTGCTCCGCATCGCAATGGCCGCGGTGTTCGGTTTCATGAGCCTCGGCCACGGCCCCACCATGAGCTTTGCGATGGCGCGTGGAGACGCGGAGCCGCACGCCGGCCATCACAGCATGCACCAGGCGGCCGACCGGCATGCCGGTCACGCGGCGCACGCGCATCACGCCCAGCACCCGCCCGGCGAACCGGCGGAAGCCGGCACAGCCGACATGCTTCAGCCGCCGGCCACCTGCTATTCCTTCGGATGCTTTGCCGCCGTCGGTCCCGTCGCGATGACCGCGCCGTCAGCGAGCGTCCTGCTGCTCGAACGCCTCGGCGCACCGCCGCCGCGCGCGGTTCATTCTGACAATCCCGAGCCCGCCGACCCGCCTCCCCGTCTCCCGGCCTGATCGAACGCACAGCCTCGCCCGGCGCGGTTCGTCCGCGCGTGAGGCTGCGCGCAAGCTTCACTCATCAATCGGACCTTTGGAGACACTCAAATGAAGAAGTACCTCATTCTGGCCGCGACCGGGCTCACGCTCGTGTCGGTGGCCGCCTATGCCCAGATGCAGCACGGACCGATGCACCGCGGTCAGATGCAGCAGGGGCAGATGCAACATGGCGGGATGCATCAAGGACAGATGCAGCACGGCGGGATGCACCACGGTGGAATGCATCAAGGCGGGATGCAGCACGGCGGAGGCCAGCATGCGCAGCATGGCCAGCACGGCGCTGCGTCGGCGGGCCACGGCTCGGCCATGCCGAAGGGCGACCGCGGCCCGTCGAGCCTCGCCTTCCATGCCATCAACGCCAAGATGCACGCCGGCATGGACATTGCCTTCACCGGCAACGCCGACGTCGACTTCGTCAAGGGCATGATCCCGCACCATGAAGGCGCAGTGGACATGGCCAAGACTGTGCTCGCGTTCGGCAAGGACCCCGAGGTGAGGAAGCTCGCCGAGGAAATCGTCAAGGCTCAGGAGACCGAGATCGCGCAGATGAAGGCGTGGCTCGCCAAGAATGCGCGCTAAGCACGCGCGCTAGCAGGACGCCAGTCCAACGATGGTCGGCGGAGCGGCAACGCTCCGCCGGTTTTCGTTGCGCCGTCTCGTTTGGGCATAATCACTCCCGAAAACCGGTTCCCACTTTTCGGGATCATGCCCTACGGCGCGGAAGCCGGCACGACGCGGTAGCCGTCGCCGGCCTTCTCGATCCGCGAAAGCGCCGGAAACGGGAAGTGAAACGCCTGCACCGGCAGCTTGTCGGCGACCAGCATGTCGTAGACCCGCCGCCGCGTCGCCGCGGCCTTGGGCGGATCCTGGTCGAAGAAGCCCTGCCAGTCCGGATGCGGCGCGAACACGAAGGCGTTGTTGCAGACGTCCTGCTGCACAAAGATCGTCTTGCCGCCGGACGATACGACGAAGGATGTGTGCCCAATGCTGTGGCCGGGGGTGCCGACCGCGCGCACGCCCGGGGCCACGTCGGTGTCCCAGGCGTAGGGCGTGACCTTGCGCCCGAGCGCGTCGAAGATCCGGCGATTGTTGGCGAACAACTCGGTCATGCGGCCGGGCGAGGCGCGGCTCATTTCGCCGTCGTCCATCCAGAACCTCCACTCCACCTCCGGCACCTTGATCTCGGCCTTCGGAAACGCCGGCTTGTTGTCGGCGCCGAGCAGACCGTTCACGTGGTCGCCGTGGAAATGGGAAATCACCACGACGTCGATCGCGTTGCGGTCGATGCCGGCTGCGGCGAGATTGCGGTTGAGCGTGCCGCGCTCGTCGTTGCTCGCCGCGGCCTGCGCCTCGCCGTTGCCGGTGTCGATCAGCACGCGCTTGCCGCCTGTCGTCAGCACGATCGGCGAATAGGTGTTCTTCATCCTGTCGGTCGGCTGGCCCGCGGCGGCCAATGCCTTGGCGAGATCGGCGGCGCTGGCATTCCGGAGATACTTGTCGTCCACCGGCACCATGCGGAAGCCGTCGCTGACGACCGTCACCTCGATGTCGCCGACCTTGTATCGATAGAACTCATCCGTCACGTCCATCCCTCCATGCAAGACAAGGCCGCCCGACAAGGGCGGCCTTGCACTCTAGCGTGCGTGTCCGGTCAAAGAACCGGATTCCATTGCACCGGAACGAGCCGGTAGCCGGTCCCATCCTTTTCGACGTAGCCGAGCGATGGGAACGAGAAGTGAAACCCGACAATCAGCGCCTTTTCCGCCGACGCCATGTCGTAGAACTTGCGCCGGGTCGCCTCCGCCTTCGGCGCGTCGACATCGAAGGCCACGTGCCAGCCCGGGTTGCGCAGGAAGAACTCCGGAATGTTGGTCACGTCGCCCTGGATCAGCACGCGCGAATTGCCGGACGCCACGGCGAAGGCCATATGGCCGGGCGTATGACCCGACGTATCGATCGCTGTGATGCCGGGCGCAACCTCCTTGCCCGCCTGATAGCGTGTGACGCGGCTCGCCGGCACGTTCCCGTACACGCGCCGCACATTCGCGAAGTAGCCCTTCATCATCGCGTTCGTCTCGAACTTGGCGGCATTCTCGTCGCTCATCCAGAATGCCCAGTCGGTCTCCGGCACCATGATCTCGGCGTTGGGGAACGCGAGCGATCCGTCGGCTGCCTTGATTCCGTTGGTGTGGTCGGGATGCAGATGCGACATCAGCACGATGTCGACCGACTTCGGGTCGCCGAGCACAAGGCGCGTGCCTCCGCGACCTTCCGCCGTCCGACGCGCGCATTTGCCGAAGCGATCAGCAAAGGTGCGGTGGCTCTGGTGACGCTGGACGACGTGATCGCCTCCCCGGGCGGAATCCCGATCGTGCAGGGCGGCCGCATCGTCGGCGCCATCGGCTGCAGCGGCGTCACCGGCGACCAGGATCATCAAGCCTGTCAGGCCGGCGTCGACGCGGTCAAGAAATAGCCCGGCCCTACGTTTGTATGTTCCACTCTGCCGGGGCCGTTCCCCGGCAGAGTTTCTTTTCGACCTCAGCCGAACAGCCACTTGATCGCGGTCGCGGTCACGTCGCCGAGCGTGAGCAGCACCGCCGCCCACAGGAAGGCCGAACTCCAGTTGGCGAGCTGAAAGCGCCACGACGGCATCGCGAAAATGCCGGCCACGATCGGCACCGACGCACGCAGCGGGCCGGAGAAGCGGCCGATGAAGATCGCGAGCGCCCCCCACTTCTTGATGAATTCCTCGCCCTTCGGGATCAGATGGGGATGCCTCGACAGCGGCCACATGTTGTAGACGCGGTGCTCCAGCATGTAGCCGATCCAGTACGACACCCAGTCGCCGAGCGCAGCGCCGACCGCGCCCGCGATCCAGATCGGCCAGAAGTTCAAGCCGCTCGCGCCGATCAGCGTGCCGATCCCGACCAGCGCCGCCCAGGCCGGGATCAGCAGCGAGATGAAGGCGAGCGATTCCGCAAAGCACAGCGCAAACACCACCGGCGCCGCCCAGGCCTGGTGCGTGCGAACGAACTCGATGATGGTCTGGGCGTAGGCTTCGAGGTCCATAGGGATGGGCTTGCGGACTGCGGGCGTTCCGGTTTATCGCCCCTGCGGCCGATTGGCCAGCACCGCCACTGCGCCGCCGGTGGACATCCGCCGAACCCGACCGCGCCACCCTTCCGCCATCCGCTCCGCCCGACGCCGTCAAGAATCAAGCCGCAATCATGACCGAACCGATCTTTCACGTCGCCGGAATGACCGAATACCGGCTTCGCCGCTTCTATTCCGAGGTCATGAGCCGGCTTGGCTTCACGCCGCATACCGTGCGCGCGCAGGGTGCGCGCTTTGTCGTGGACACCGGCGATTTCATCGACTGCTGCATCGCCTGGTACGGGCTATGGGAGGGCGACCAGCTCGAACGTCTGGCCATCCTGGCCCGCGAAAGAAAGATCGACGTATTTCTCGATATCGGCGCCAACACCGGCTTCTACAGCGTGATGTTCGCGGTCAAGAAGCTCGCCGGCCGGGTCATCGCATTCGAGCCAGACCCGGGAAACCATGCGCGCCTGATGGCCAATCTGAACGCCAACGGCCTCGTGGGCCGTGTCGAAGCGATGCCGTTCGCGCTCGGCGACCGCGAGGGTGAGGTCACGCTCTACGAGGGCGCGCGCGGCAACCGGGGCGAGTCGACCATCGCCGTGCCCGAACAGACGCCGCGGGACGTGACGTTTAGCGTCCGCCAGGCAGCGTTCGACTCCCAGTTCGACATTTCCGGCGCCACGATGATCGTGAAAATGGATGTCGAGGGCTACGAGTTCGAGGCGCTCGCCGGCATGGAGCGCACGCTGCGCAACAACCAGTGCTTCATCCAGGTCGAGCATTACGGCGAGCGCGGCGAGGACCTGAAGGCGCAGATGGCCGGATATGGCTACCGCTACCTGGATACCCGGCACATCGATCTCTATTTCACCAACATGCCGGATGTGTCCTAGAGGCCCGGCCATGCGGCGGGCCGCCCTGCCGTGGCATATTCGGCGCTTAAGTGATTCGCTTCCCCCTCGCCCCAGACCCCATCCGCATGGCCAAGACCGCAAGCAAGACCGCCAAAAGCGACAAGAAGACCGCCCCGGTCCGCGACCTGTTCGGGGAACCGTCCGGCGCCAAGGCCCGTGGTGGCGGCGACAAGGGCACGCGGTCCAAGCCGTCGGCGGGCGAAGCCGGCTACACCGCCAAGCACATCGAGGTGCTGGAAGGGCTCGAGCCGGTGCGCCGCCGCCCCGGCATGTACATCGGCGGCACCGACGAGAAGGCGCTGCATCATCTCTTTGCCGAGGTGATCGACAACGCCATGGACGAGGCGCTCGCGGGTCATGCGACTTTCATCGAGGTCGAGATGGAGCCGGACGGCTTCGTCAGCGTCACCGACAACGGCCGCGGCATCCCGGTCGACCGGCATCCGAAATTCAAGGACAAGTCGGCGCTGGAAGTGATCATGTGCACGTTGCACGCCGGCGGCAAGTTCGATAGCGAGGTCTACGAGACATCGGGCGGACTGCACGGCGTCGGCGTATCGGTGGCGAACGCTCTCAGCGAGCGGCTCGAAGTCGACGTCTGGCGCGAGCAGCAGCACCACCACATGGCGTTCGAGCGCGGCAAGCCCAAGGGCAAGCTGCAGAAGCTCGGCCGCGCGCCGAACAAGCGCGGCACCCGCGTGCGCTTCCGCCCCGACCCGGAGATTTTCGGAGCGAAGGTGCACTTCAAGCCCGAGCGCATCTTCAAGATGACGCGCTCGAAGGCGTATCTGTTCGGCGGCGTGAAAATCCGCTGGATCTGCGCCAAGGCGTTGCTGCACGGCGACGAGGTGCCGGAGAAGGCCGAGTTCCATTTCGAGGAAGGGCTGAAAGACTATCTCGCCGCGACGATCAACGGCTCGACGCTGGTGCATCCCGACATCTTCACCGGCAGCGCCGGCAAGGTCGGCAAGCACGGCGCGGTGCAATGGGCAGTGGCCTGGACCGCCGACGCCGACGGGTTCCTGAACTCCTACTGCAACACCATCCCGACGCCGGACGGCGGCACCCACGAGTCCGGGCTCCGCACCGCGCTCCTTCGCGGCCTCAAAGACCACGCCGAGCGCGTCGGGCAAGGAAAGCGCGCAGGCCCGATCACCAGCGAAGACGTGATGACCGGCGCAGGCTGCATGCTGTCGGTGTTCGTGCGCGAGCCGGAATTCCAGGGCCAGACGAAAGACCGCCTTGCCACCGCCGAAGCCCAGCGCATCGTTGAGAACGCGATCAAGGACCCGTTCGACCACTGGCTCGCGGGCAACCCGGCGCAGGCCAACAAGCTGCTCGATTTCGTCGCCGACCGCGCCGAGGAGCGCATCCGCCGCCGCCAGGAAAAGGACATTTCGCGCAAGAACGCGACCCGCAAACTGCGCCTGCCCGGCAAGCTCGCCGACTGCACCAATGGCGCCGCGGCCGGCTCTGAAATCTTCATCGTCGAGGGCGACAGCGCCGGCGGCTCCGCCAAGCAGGCGCGCGACCGCGCCTCGCAAGCCATCCTGCCGCTGCGCGGCAAGATCCTCAACGTGCAGTCCGCGGGCAAGGACAAGCTCGCCCAGAATGCCCAGCTTGCCGACCTCGTGCAGGCGCTCGGCTGCGGCACCGGCACGCACTACCGCGACGACGACCTGCGCTACGACAAGGTGATCGTGATGACCGACGCCGACGTCGACGGCGCGCACATCGCATCGCTCTTGATCACCTTCTTCTACACCCAGATGCCGCGGCTGATCGAACGCGGCCACCTCTATCTCGCGGTGCCGCCGCTCTACCGCCTGACCCACGGCGCCAAGACGCTCTACGCCCGCGACGACCGCCACAAAGACGAATTGCTCAAGAAGGAATTCCACGCCAACGCCAAGGTCGAGGTCGGCCGCTTCAAGGGCCTCGGCGAGATGATGGCGTCGCAATTGAAGGAAACCACCATGGACCCGAAGAAGCGCACGTTGCTCCGGGTCAGGGTCGTCGAGGACGACCGCAAGGCCACCGCGAAGTCGGTCGAGCGGCTGATGGGAACGAAGGCGGAAGCGCGCTTCGAATTCATCCAGGAGCGCGCGGAGTTCGCGGACGAGGAGTTGCTGGACGTGTGAGTGGCGCGCGGCCCCGGCCCGCCTGCAGGATACCCTACATATCAGAGCGAGTCGGGCCAGCGCCTTGCCGCGTGATAGACGCGCAGCACTTGGACGACATCGCCCTGAATGCGATACGGGACGATATAGTCCGTGCGCGGGATTACCAGTTCCCGCGTACCGGAGACGCGTCCCGGCTTGCCGATATGCGGATGGTCCGGCAACAGGACGCGCACAGCTCGGACGATCTCGGCTGCGATCCGGTCGGCCGCCACCGGGTTGTCATTCGCGATGTACGCGTGCAGCACCGCGAGATCGGCCAATGCTTCGGCGGACCAACCGATGTTCATGGTTTACGCGGTTTGGGCCGGGGTCGTTCGCGACGGCCACCCAGCGTACGCACCCATTTTTCGACGTCGTCGTGCGGCACATAGCCGTCACGGTCGATGGACTGGATCGCGCGTTTGATCCCTGCAACCTGCCATTCGTTGACGTCGACATATTCCGCGATCGCTTGCGCAGCCAGGAACGACCGGCTGCGGCCGGTGCTCTTGGCCAGTTTTTCCAGCCGCTTTTTGACGGCGGAATCGACCCTCACAGTAAAGGTCCCGGAAGCCATGCAATCTGCCTCGTTTGTGTACAATTGCGTACAATCTACCACGAATGCCCGTAGGCGCAAACGCCAACAGCGGCGGCGACGCCTACGGCTTGGCCAAGATGTGGTATAGATCGAACAGCCCCCGCCGAACCGCGACATGACTCATCTCGCCCCCATCGACTTCTGGTTCTCCATCGGCAGCCTCTACACCTACCTCTCCGTGATGCGGATCGACCGCATCGAGGAGCTCGACGGCGTCGCCTTCCGTTGGCGGCCGTTCAACGTGCGCGCCATCATGGCCGAGATGGACAACCGCCCGGCCTCGAAGCCGGTCAAGGCCGCCTATCTCTGGCGCGATCTGGAGCGCCGCGCGTCGAAACAGCACGTCGATTTCAACGGCCGCCCGCCCTATCCGCTCAAGGAATTCGACCTTGCCAACCGCATTGCCGTCGTCGCCGCCGACGAAGGCTGGTGCGACGACTATGCGCGTGCGACCTACGCGCGCTGGTTCGGCCTGAATGAGGAGGCCGGCAGCGAGCCGAACGTGTCGAACTCCCTGCGCGAGATCGGCCAGGACCCGGCGCGCGCGCTTGCGCTCGCGCAATCGGACGCCGTCGGCCGCGCCTACGATGCGGCCACCGACGAAGCGCGCGGGCTCGGCATCTTCGGCGCGCCGACCTTTGCGGTGAACGGCGAACTCTTCTGGGGCGACGATCGGCTGGAGGACGCGGTGCGCTGGCTCAAGGCCGGCACGCTCAAGCGGCGCTGAGGCGCGCCGTCACAACCCCCACCGCGGCACCTTGGCCATATAGCGCCGATAGGTGTCGCCGAACTTGGCTTCGAGATAGCGCTCCTCGCGCTTGACCACGCCGAAATGCAGCACCAGCGCCATCGGCGCCAGCAGCGCCAAGGTCCAGTCGGAGGCAAGCCCAACGCCGATCCCGCCGGTGAGCAGCAGCAGCCCGATGTACATCGGGTTGCGCATGCGCGAGTAGACGCCTTCGGTCGCGATCCGAAGCGTCGGCTTCCAGGGCTGCACGTTGGTGCCGACGGTGCGGAACTGCCGCTCGGCCATAACGGCGAGCGCGCCGCCGCCGAACGCAATCAGCGCGCCGACCACGATGCGCTCGTTCAGCGTCAGCATCGTCTCCAGCACATAGGCCGGCAGCGTGCGGTCGAGATAGAGCCCGATCACCACCACGACGGTGGCGATCAGGGGCGGCGGGGCGATGACGCGCGGACGGTCGGGCGCGTTGGCGGGCACGGAATTCATGGCGGGATACTATCACGACGGAGGCCGGGATTGATCCGGACGCCCGCCGTGGCCGGCAACCGCAAAATTCGACTTATCCCCGGCCGCGAGGCGTGCCGGCGCGCACTACTCCATCGGCAGCCCGGCGTAGTTTTCCGCAAGCGACGTCATCGCCGCCACCGAACCCGTGACGTAGTCGATTTCCGCGATCTGCCGCTTGGTGTCGAAGTCGATCTCGTCGGAGTGACGGTGCAGCATTTGCGTCATCCACCACGAGAAGCGCTGGCCCTTCCAGACGCGGTTGAGCGCGGTCCTGGAATAATCCTTCAGCAGCGCCTCGCCGCCGGACTTGTAGTGCGCCTCGAAGGCCCTCGACAGCACGCGCACGTCGGCGATGGCGAGATTCATGCCCTTGGCGCCGGTCGGAGGCACGATATGCGCCGCGTCGCCGGCGAGAAACAACCGCCCGTGCTGCATCGGCTCGGTGACGTATGAGCGCATCGGCGTCACGCCCTTCTGCAGGATCTTGCCGCGCTTGAGCGGGCGGACGCCGCCGAGCCGCGTCTCAAGCTCGCCCCATATCTGCGCGTCGGACCACTTGTCGGCGTCTTCTTCCGGCGGCACCTGGATGTAAAGCCGCGACACCTGCGGCCCGCGCATGGAGAAAAGTGCGAAACCGCGCTCGTGGAAGCAGTAGATCAACTCGTCCTCCGGCGGCGGCGATTCCGTCAGCACGCCGAGCCATCCGAACGGATAGACGCGGTCGTAGCCGCGCCAGGCGGATGCCGGAATGCTGGGCCGGCAGATGCCGTGAAATCCGTCGCAGCCGGCGATGAAATCGCATTCGATCTCCTGCGCCGCGCCGCCGTGGCGGAAGCGGATTTTCGGACGGCCGCCGTCGAAATCGTGGATACTCGTGTCTTCGACTTCGAACAGGATTTGCCCGCCGTCGCCGAGACGCTTGGCGATCAGGTCGGTCACGACCTCCTTCTGGTCGTAGATATAGACCCGCTTGCCGATCAACTTGTGAAAGTCGATATGGCGCGCCTCGCCGCCGAACGCGACGTAGATGCCGTCGTGCACCATGGCCTCGCGATTGAGGCGTTCGCCGACGCCTGTGTCGATCAGGAGCTGGGCGACCCAGTTCTCCATCAGGCCGGCACGCACCCGCGCCTCGCAATAGGCGCGGCTGCGGTTCTCGATCACGATGCTGTCGATGCCGGCAAGATGCAGAAGATGAGACAACATCAGTCCCGCGGGACCGGCGCCCACGATGCCCACCTGTGTACGCAATGGCGTCTCCTTCTCACTTTTGCTCCCTTTTGCAGAATTCTGGGCGGGCGAACCGCGCCGCGAAAAGGGATGGAAGCCGGAAACGCTGGCCTTTTCGGGCAGCGGCAAAGCCCATAACGAACATGCCCCGCCGGAGGCGGGGCATGCCGAGGAAAGCCGTTCCGAAGCGGGCGACGGTCAGTTGAACTTGAGATTGGCCGCCTTCACCACCTCGACATAGGTCTGGATGTCCTTGTCGATCATGGCGCGGAACTCGGCCGACGGCGTGCCGCCAGGGTTCACCGCCATGGCCTTGAGCTTCTGGTTCACGCCCGCGTCCGCGATCGCCTTGCGCAGATTGTCTTCGAGCCTGGCCGCGATCGCGGCCGGCGTCTTCGCCGACACGAAGAAGCCGCTCCAGAGCTGCGTGTTGACCTCGGGGAACCCCGCCTCCGCCATGCTCGGCACGTCGGGAAGCTCGGCGGAGCGCTGCGAACCCGTCACGGCGATGGCGCGCACCTTGCCGGCCTTGATCTGCGGGATCGCAGGAGGACCGTCGGTGATGGTGAGCAGCGACTGGCCCTGCATCACGCTAAGCACCATCTCGTTGCTGCTCTTGTACGGGATCATGGTCGCGGGCATGCCGCTTTTCAGCTTGAGCAGTTCGACCGAGATGATGAAGGCCGGCGACGTCGATGCGTAGTTGGCCTTGTCCGGATTCTTCTTCGCCCAGTCGACCAGTTCCTTCACGGTCTTGGCTGGATGGCTGGCCGGGATCACGACGATCAGCGGGAAGTTCGCGGTCATCGTGAGCGGGGTGAAGGTCTTGGTCGGGTGGTACGGCAGATTGGGATAGATCGCGGCCGCGACCGACATCACGCCGCTTGCGCCGACGAACATCGTGTAGCCGTCGGCCGGCTGGTTCATCACGTATTCGGCCGCGATCCGCCCGCCGGCACCGGGCCGGTTCTCGATAATCACCGGCTGTCCGATCAGTTCGGAGAACCGCTGCCCGACCAGGCGCGCGAACAGATCGTTGCCGCCGCCGGCGGCGAACGGGATCACGATGCGGATCGGCTTGTTCGGGAAACCCGCGGCGGCATCGCCCTGCGCGAAAGCAGGCTGCACGAACGCGGCGGCAGCGATCGCCGCGCCCGCCAGCAGCGCGCCCAGTCTTCCAAATTTCATCGCAGTCCTCCCAATAAATTCCGATGTCGTTGTCGGTTGCGCGAACCTAACGACATTCCCGGCGATGTCGAATGCGTCCGCCGCATGAGGCAATTGCGCACCCGCGCAGCCCCGGCGAGGGGCCGCAAGGCAACGGTTTTGTGACGGGTCGGAGCGAAAAATGCAGGCCGGAATTTAGCTTAACCGGGCTCCAACCATTGACTTTCGCGGGTTGCCCCCTATGTTCTCGCGCAACGGTACGAATGGAAGATTCGACCGCTTTTCCGCGCATCGCCGCCGAATTCGCAAAACCCGAATTCCATCAGCCCGGCGCGGTTCCGGGCGGTCCCGACCAGAGGCTCTATGCCCTTTTCCGATTTAGGCCTGTCGGCCAAAGTTCTCGCCGCCGTGGAAGCGGCCGGCTACACCTCCCCGACCCCGATCCAAGAGCAGGCGATCCCCCACGTGCTGGCGCGCCGGGACGTGCTCGGCATCGCCCAGACCGGCACCGGCAAGACTGCCGCGTTCGTGCTGCCGATGCTCACAATGCTGGAGCAGGGCCGCGCGCGGGCGCGCATGCCGCGCACGCTCATTCTGGAACCGACGCGCGAACTCGCGGCGCAGGTTCAGGAAAGCTTCGAGAAGTACGGCGCCAAGCACAAGCTCAACGTCGCCCTGATCATCGGCGGCGTTTCGTTCGAAGATCAAGACTCCAAGCTGACGCGCGGCGTCGATGTCCTGATCGCAACGCCGGGGCGGCTGCTCGATCACTCCGAGCGCGGGCGCCTTTTGATGTCGGGCGTCGAACTCCTGGTCATCGACGAAGCCGACCGCATGCTCGACATGGGCTTCATCCCCGACATCGAGCGCATCTGCAAGCTCGTACCGTTCACCCGCCAAACGCTGTTCTTCACCGCCACCATGCCGCCGGAGATACGGCGCATCACCGAGCAGTTCCTGCACAATCCGGTGAAGGTCGAGGTGGCCAAGCCCGCCACCACAGTGACCGCTATCACCCAGCAGCTCGTGAAAACCGGCCGCGAGCCGCATGACAAGCGCGACACGCTGCGCCGGCTGATCCGCTCCGCCGAAAACTTCAAGAACGCGATCGTATTCTGCAATCGCAAGCGCGAGGTCGCGCTGCTGCACCGTTCGCTGGTGCGCCACGGCTTCAGTGCGGCGGCGCTGCACGGCGACATGGACCAGGCGGCGCGGACCGCGGCCCTCGACTCGTTCCGCAACGGCGACGTGAAGCTGCTGATCGCGTCTGACGTCGCCGCCCGCGGGCTGGACATTCCGGACGTGAGCCACGTCTTCAACTTCGACGTCCCGCACCACCCCGACGACTACGTGCACCGCATCGGCCGCACCGGCCGCGCCGGCAAGAGCGGCACCGCGATCACCATCGTGGCGCCCGCCGACGGCAAGGCG
>Ga0194131_10001940_pt1 | contig 34575 bp, 26 predicted proteins | sample TA2KigO120mmetaG_FD_148631 | JGI IMG/M metagenome (GOLD analysis project Ga0194131, IMG submission 148631) | Freshwater microbial communities from Lake Tanganyika, Tanzania - TA2015053 Kigoma Offshore 120m | ecosystem: Environmental > Aquatic > Freshwater > Lake | place: Tanzania: Lake...
GTCGTCATCATGCTGGCCAATCCAATCTCTGCAGCAATTTCATTCGGAGCATTCGTCGTCTGTTTTGCGGCAACCCGGATCGTGTCAATCAGCTCGATCGCCGCCGCCGTGACGTTCGCCGTGGCACAAATGTCTTTCTTGTGGCCGCAGCCATTTCACGCAGCAACTTGGAGCGTCGCCAGCTTCAGCCTGGCGGTTCCGACGCTCATCATCGCCAAGCACCGGTCAAACATCGGCCGCCTGCTAAGAGGCGAAGAGCCACGGTTTGGGAACAAGCCACCGCAGTCCTAGGATGGAAACTCTTGCCCGTCCGGGTCGCGCACGAGTGCCCAACCTGCTCACCTCAACAAACTTTGATCTCGTTGGTCAGCGACAACTCTTTGGCCGCATCGAGTGCCGCGTGAGTCGCAAGCTGTTTGTTGTAGTAAGTCGATGTGTGCCCCGAGAGGATGACTTCGCCCGCAGTGACTTCGACATGCAGGCTGCGGATCGTGCCACCGGTGCGGAGCCGAACGCAGCGTTCGACCGTGTCGGCAAGTTCCCGCACCGAACAATCAGCCAGTCCTGGGGTCTGATCGACCAGAGCCTGAGGCGTCATGATCTTCCTCCTTGAGCTGCGCCGAAGCACAACACTCCGTTCTCCGCGAGACAAACTTGACGGTCTCTCCGACCGCTCCCAAGATGCCACCGCGTCGCGGCTGGTCACAGCATCCTGGATTGCCTCGATCGTTGGCCTCCCGCATTCCGCGAATGAACCAACGTGGGCGAAAGTGTACCGGGGCCGCAGCGACGGTCAAATTTATTTCCCGAAATGCCGCCTCGCGGCCGCAAAGGACACTTTGGAATGGAAGCCGCCTCGCTCAGTTTTCTCGACCGATTGCTTACCACCCCCAGCCCTTCTGGCTACGAACAACCGATCCAAGACGTCGTCCGTGAGTTCGTGAAGCCGTTTGCTACCGAGGTGCAAACCGACTGGCACGGCAATGTGATCGCGGCCGTCAATCCGAGCGGTTCGCCGAGGATCATGCTGGCTGGCCACTGCGATCAGATCGGCCTGTTGGTCGTGAACATCGACAAAGATGGCTACCTGCGGACGGCAGCCATCGGCGGCTGGGACGTGCAGCAACTCATCGGCCAGCACATGCTCGTCTGGACGAAGTCGGGACCGGTCAAAGGGGTGATCGCTCGCAAAGCCATTCACCTGCAAACGCCCGAAGACCGCAAACAAGTCCCGGAGATCAAAGATCTCTGGATCGACATCGGCGTGAAGAATTCGGACGAGGCGAAAGAACTCGTCAACGTTGGCGATCCGGTCACGTTTGAACTTGGCATGCGAACGCTGCGAAACAATCTCGCGGCGGCTCCCGGCATGGACAACAAAGTTGGCGTGTGGGTCGTCATGCGAGCCTTGCAACTCGTCGCCGAAGGCAGCCCGAAAGCCGCCGTCGTCTCGGTCTCAACAGTTCAGGAAGAAATCGGCCTGCGCGGAGCACAGACCAGCGCGTACTCGGTCGACCCGCAGCTTGGCATCGCCGTCGATGTGACTCACGCGACCGACTGCCCGACCATCGACGAAAACCAGCACGGAAAGATCAAGCTCGGCGGCGGCCCGGTGCTGTATCGCGGCCCGAACGTTAATCCGGTCGTCTTTGACCGCCTGACGTCGCTCGCCAAAGAACACGAGATCCCGTTTCAAATCGGCGGCCTCGCGAAAGCGGCGGGCAACGATTCGAACGTCATGCAAATCAGCCGAGGCGGCGTCGCCACAGGACTTGTCACGATCCCCAACCGCTACATGCACAGCCCGGTCGAAATGATCTCGCTCGACGACCTGGACAACGCGGCCAAGCTGATCGCTCATTTTTGTTTGTCGCTGACGCCAAGCTGCGACTTCACGCCGTGACTTGTGCGTTCAGCCTAACGACTCAAGCTCAGCGACCCGGCCCGCGGGACGCCACGATTGCAACAGTGACGCGATGGCCGGGTTCGCAGCAGCGCATGGTTAGGCGGCTGGTTAGGATTCACGACTGAAATAGCGTGCCGGACGTCGTTCCAGTTTGCACGCCAAACATGCCGCGATTTCTCGCGCGACCGCTTCTGCGTCCCCCGGGATACCCAATCGTCCCCAAAGACGTTGCTCCTTTCCCTCTCGCAGCAGCAGAGTAATCCGGTCCTCATCAAAAACGTGTGTGTCAGTGTCTGGCTCAAGTCGTTTCCGCTCCACGCGCACTCGCACGATATCCGAGACGCGGACAACCCGTCTGCGGCACAATCCACACGGTATCGAACAAATGCCGCCGCGAAGATCGATGATCAAAGGGCGCCGGCCGTATGCGAACCAATGCATCCAACCGGTGATCGCCCACTCTGCTGCCCATCCGCCGATGAACAGCAGGAATACGGCGACGGTGATTACCTCAAGAAAACGTCCGCGCACAATCGCACTCACAGGGAGAGTCAACAACCCGGCTGCAACCGCCGTGATGATGACGAGGACAATTGCGCTCTTGCGTCGAAAGCAGGCCGAGTAACGAACGCTGAGTCGTTCGTTCTCCCACACAAACTCAACTGGCCCGATGGTTTTTGGCTTCTTCACGTCCTTGGCCCGAGGATGCGCCCAGTGCCGCCTAACGACTCGGTTAACGCGGCGGCGGCCGAGAACCATTGCCTTAAAAACCGACGCGATCCGCCGCTCGCGTTCAACCGTTTGTTCGGCCCGTTGCGCTCATCGAGCCTTTGCTCCCTTGTTGACGAGTTCCACAAGATCGTCGCTAGTCAAAACGCGATTTCTGCCGTCAACGAATGCATTTTCGACATCACCTATAGTTATCGCAAGATCAGCCCGCTTGAGCGCGATGTACGCGTCTATCAAGAGCGTTGGCGGATTGCCACGCAGTCTCATCCCAAGGATGTGGAACACCGACACTGGTGCTCCGTGCAAAAACGCTCGCAACCACGGACGCAGAACTAGAAAGAACACAAAAGCAACGACCAGAGCAGGGAAGACCAACATCGCCAGGAAAAAAACGAACAAGAAGGTCTCTTGCGTGACGTCCATACTCCAGCCTTCCTTTTCTGCCGAACAGTTAAGTGGGCCGCATGCGGCCTAATTCGGAATGGCCATCAACACTCATTGACTCAACAGCATCGCAAGGTCTAATTGCTGAAGGCGGTTGTCAAGCACTGGCGGGCGTCTCAATGCCGCCATCGTGCGGGAAATAGGCCGCAGGCCGCCGAAACAAAGAAAGGCTGAATGCAGCCTATCTCCGATTTAGACAACGTGCGGCCTCACTCGTCCACTGCAGGTTCCATCCAGATCGATTCCGTAGATTCGCAGAAGCCGGGCGACGGTCGCGGCCACCTCCGAGTCAATCTGAGCAGCCTCCATAACTCCGACGTCGGCCAAAAGCGTGGCCAATTCTCGCAAGTGTGATTGGTCAAGACGTGGGTCGAGGATCAGCAGCAAGCGGCGCTCGACGAGGTCGCTCAGCGTGCGGACCCACTCGTGGCGGATAATCTCCACGACGCTGGTATTGGTGAAGAGTTCCGAAGTCTTCGGGACTTCGAAACTCTGTCGGCTGTCGTCGCCTCCCGGGCCATGAATCGGTCGCTCGCGCGAACTGGCGAGGCGGGGCATTCGCAGGCGTGCGAGCCCTCGATCCACGACTTCTTCGCCGAGCGCTCGGCAGGTGGTCAGTTTGCCACCGACGAGCGTCAGGATGGGGATCGGGCCGTGCGTGTTCTCGTCAATCCAGTGACCGCGTGGGATGGAGCCGGGGGAGTCAGCTGGGCCGAAGGGGAGCGGGCGCACGCCGGAATAGCTCATGACGACGTCTTCACGAGTCAGCCGCGCGGAAGGAACGACCTCGTTGACCAAATTAAGCAGGTAGTCGATCTCGCGCGATTCAGCGACGGCGGTTTCCGGCCGAGCATCGAACGGTTCATCCGTCGTGCCGACGAGCGTCTGATGCTTGCCGAGTGGCAGCACGAAGACCATGCGGCCGTCGCTGGCTTCGGCGTAGATGCCGGCATCGCCGAGTGCCGCTCGCAGGTCACGATTCGCGGTGACGAAGTGACTCCCCTTCGTGCCACCGAAGAGCCGGGGTGAACCGATCCGCCAATCGGCCAACGTCGCATCGCCCCAGGCTCCGGTCGCGTTGATGATGATGTCGGGCCGGAGCAAGATCGGAACATTGCGGTTCAGGCGGTCGATCAGGTGAATCTCGTGGCCGTGAAATTCAACGAGCGTGTGCGTGTGGACGGCGAAGGTCAACGATTGCTCCCGCGCGAGTTGCCTCGCGTCGTCGAGCAGCGCGATCGTGAACCGTTCGGGGGAGAGGATCTGGGCGTCGAAGTATTCGCAGGCGAATCGGTAGTTGGAGCGGGACCCGCGCAGCGCCGGCCCAGCAGATTGATCAGGCGATGGTGGGTCGGCGCTCGAAGCGAGCTGGTCCCGCCCTGCAGTTCCGCCAGCCAGTCGGTCGTACATCCAGAGTCCGAGGCGGATGAGCCAGAGGCCACGTTCGCGAGCGTTTGGAAAACAGCGCAGCCAGAATCGGCCGAGGCATGAACGATCCCAGCCGAGAAATGTCAGCACGCTCCAGATCAGCCCGCCGAAGCGTCGGCGCACGGGAATTCGCAGTCTCAACGGCCGCACGAAGTCCGGCGCGGTTTTGAGCAGGATCGCTCGTTCGCGCAGCGATTCGCGGACGAGGGCGAAGTCACCTCGCTCGAGGTATCGCAGTCCGCCATGAATCAGCCGCGAGGATCGCGAGGTCGCTCCAAACGCGATGTCGTTGGCATCGACGACGACGACCGAGACTCCGTTGAGCGTCAGTTCGCGTGCGACCGCCGCACCGTTGATGCCCGCTCCAACAACCAGCACTAGCGGTCTGAAAACAACTTGTTCCGAGTCCGTTCGCATGGCGTCAGAGCATGACAAACGCGCGTCGTGTCGGTCTACTGCCGGGTGGGAAACTAACCCGAAGCACCAACGAGGGTGGGCGCTTCAGGTAATTTCGTCGTTTCGGAAATCTTTGAAGCGTTCGCCCTCGCTGGCGCTTCGAGTTGGTTTTCGTGTGACTCATGCGTTGGCCGATTCAGCGACAACTACTGGTTCCGATGCTGCTGGTGATTCTGCTGGCCAGCACGCTCTCCAGCGGCGTGAGCGCGTGGGTTGGCAGCCGTTGGGCGCGGCGCGAGGAGTCCGATCGGTTGTCGCGTGTCGTGGCGACCTTGGCGGATGCGAACTTCCCGTTGCAGAAGTCGGTCTTGCAGAAGCTCGCGGGATTGTCGGGGGCCGAGTTCGTGGTCTGGGATGCTCAGCAGCAAGCTCAGGCGGCGACGTTGCCGTTGGATGCAGACGTGCGTGATCGACTCAAAGCGGTTCCTGACACCGGGCCACTGTCTGACTTGTCGAGCAATCCATTGGTCGAGATTCAGGGACGCAGCTTTCTGACAGCGAAGGTGCCGCTGCGTCGAACGGCCACTCGGCCGCTATCGCTGCTGGTGCTGTACCCGGAGGATCGCTGGTGGACGACGACACGCGGAGCGGTCCTGCCGCCACTGATTGCCGGCAGCGTGACCGCTTTGGCGGTGCTCGTGCTGACAGCGTTGTGGGCACGACGATTCACTCGGCCAATCGCACGGTTGAGCCAGCAGAGCGAGAGCATTGCCAGCGGCGACTTCCAACCGATGCCGCTGCCGGTTCGCGACGACGAGCTGCGCGACCTGACACTGTCGATCAACCGCATGGTCGAACAACTGACACGCTACGAACAGCAAGTCCGTCGCAACGAACGGCTCAAGACGCTCGGACAACTCGGAGCGGGATTGGCTCATCAGCTTCGCAACTGGCTGACGGGAGCACGCATGGCGTTGCAGGTCCATGCGCGCGAGTGTCCGCTTGGTGAGCATGCCGAGTCGACCGAGATGGCTCTGCGACAGCTCGGCCTGATGGAGTCTTACTTGCAACGCTTCCTGACGCTCGGTGCGGGTCGCGACGATGCGGCACGTCCGCGTGAATCGCATGACGTGCCGCTGATCGAGTTGATCGACAACGTCCTGTCGCTGGTCCGACCACGAGGCAGACATGTGGGAGTCGACTTGCAATGGACTCCTCCGGCGACGGCGTTCGTCATTCACGGCGACCGCGACGAGCTTCAGGAGTTGCTGGTCAACCTGTTGCTCAACGGCATCGATGCGGCCACGCAGTCTTGGCCCAGCAGTTCCGGTGCTTGGGTCCGAATCGAATTGAACGACGCCACTCCGAACCGCGTGCGACTGCGCGTGCTCGATTCTGGTCCCGGTCCGGCCGACTCGATTGCCGGACAACTCTTCGAACCATTCGTCACCGACAAGCCCGAAGGGACCGGGCTGGGTTTAGCCGTCGCCAAACAAATCGCCGGATCGCACGGCGGATCACTCTGCTGGTTCCGCGTCGGCGAAACGACCTGCTTTGAGTTGGATCTCCCCTCCTGACCGAATTCCCTCCGCGAAAATCTGCGTAATCTGCGTTTGAGTTTTTGAAACACCGATCAGGCCGATTTTCGCAGAGGAGGCTTCGCGTGACTCGTCGGTCGAGAGTAAATTAGTGCAGCCCACCTGGACTCGTTCCCATAACCTGCCCGCCGAGGGAACTTCGATGCTGTTCGCTGAACGATTGGTTCCTGTCTGGAATCTCCGTATTCAACTGCTGACTCTGGCCTCAGCCTTGTGCGCGACGACTCTGTTCGCCCAGGGACCGCTGAGAGTCCTGCCCGATGCAGTCACGCTTTCTGATCCATTTGCCCGGCGGCAGTTACTGGTCGAGGCAGATGGAAAAGATGTGACCCGCTCGGCCAAGTACGCCAGTTCGCAGACGAACGTCGCGACAGTCGACGAGTCCGGTTACTTGCTGCCGGTCGCCGACGGTACGACCGAGATCAGCATCACTGTCAACGGACAAACCTCGACGGTGCCGGTGACGGTGAAGGGGATGGCGAATGCTCGCGCCATCGATTTCTCGACAGAGATCGTTCCGCTGTTGAGCCGCTTCGGCTGCAATTCCGGCGGCTGTCACGGCAAGCAAGGTGGACAGAACGGATTTCAGTTGTCGCTATTCGGTTTTGATACCGAGTTCGATTACTCAGCACTGGTGAAGGAAGCTCGCGGACGCCGCGTCAACGTAGCGAATGCAAGCGGATCGTTGCTGCTTCGCAAAGCGGTCGGCTCCGTACCACACGGCGGAGGCCGCCGCATTGAAGTCGGCAGTGAGCCGTACCGCCTGCTGCTGAGTTGGATCGAATCGAGTGCCCCGGCCTCGTCGCCGGAAGTGCCGCGCGTCGTCAAGCTGCACGTGTCGCCGAAGGAACGCGTGCTGAAAAAACTAACCCGCAGCGTCAGCGAGGGGGGACGTCCCTCGAACGCCGATTCCAATTCGCCCTCGCTGGCGCTGCGGGTTAGTGAGCAGGTATCCCAGCAGCAACTTGCGGTCATCGCCGAGTACAGCGATGGATCGCAGCGCGATGTGACTCGACAGACGGATTACTCCAGCAACCTGGATGTCGTCGCTTCCGTCTCGGCAGACGGGCTCGTGAAGACGACCGGTCAATCGGGCGAGGCGGCGATCATGACTCGGTACATGGGTCAGGTTGCGGTGTTTCTGGCACTCGTGCCACACGGCGAGCCGCTCAAGGAGATCACCAACTTCACACCCAAGAGCGAGATCGATCGATTGGTCGTCGAAAAGTGGAAGAAGCTGGGTCTCAAGCCCTCTCCGCTGGTCGATGACGCCACGTTTTTGCGGCGAGTCACGCTCGATCTGTGCGGACGCTTGCCGACCTCGGACGAGGTTCGAGCATTTTTGAACGACGCGACTCCGACGAAGCGCGAGGGGGCAGTCGATCGGTTGCTCGACTCTCCCGACTATCCCGCGTTCTTCGCGTTGCGATGGGGTTCGATTCTGAGGAACTCGAATCTTGCCGGTGCCGATCGGGCATCGTATGCGTTCAACAATTGGATCAAGGACCAAGTCGCCCGCAACGTGCCGTACGACGAGTTCGCTCGTGGCGTGATCGCGGCGTCGGGCGAGTGGCAGGATGCTCCCCCAGTGAACCGCTATTGGCAAATGCGCGACGACTTGTTGCATCAATCGACGGCTGACACGGCCCAGGTGTTTCTCGGCCTGCGGCTGCAATGCGCGAAGTGTCATCACCACCCGTATGAGAGATACTCGCAAGAGGACTACTACGGCTTGTCCGGTTTCTTCACGCGGCTCGGTCAGAAGTCGTTCGGCGAGCCGCCGCCGTATTTCAATGCTCCGACGGTGACTCGCGGCGAACAGAACCCGCTGACAAAACAGTCGCCGAAACCCAAATTCCTCGACGGGGACTATACGGAATTTTCCTCCGAACAAGACCCGCGTCACGCTCTGGTCGATTGGATGGCCAAGCCGGAGAATCCGTATTTCGCTCGCACGATGGTCAACCGTCTGTGGGGACACTTCTTCGGCCGAGGCATCGTCCACGAAGTCGATGACCTGCGCGAAACGAACCCACCATCGAATCCTGAACTTCTGAAGTTCCTGAGTGACGATTTCCTCGCTCACCAGTTCGACATCAAGCACGCGATTCGGCAGATGGTCACGAGTCAGGCCTATCAGTTGTCCTCGCAACCGACGCCAGACAACGAACACGACCGGCAGAACTATGCCCGTTTTTACGCTCGCCGCCTGATCGCCGAGGTATTCCTGGATTCCGTCAATCAGGCGACCGGTGTCCGCGACCGCTTCAACGGCGTCGGAACCTCCGCGCGTGCGATTGACCTGCCGCACGAAAACTTCGGCTCGTACTTCCTCGACGCCTTTGACCGTCCCAAACGAGTCACCGCTTGCGAGTGCGAACGATCGCCTGGCGCGACGCTGGCTCAAGTGCTGCTGCTGTCGAACTCGGATGAGATTGAAAACAAGCTTTCAAGCGGCGAAGGCAAGATTGGAAAGTTCTTCGCGATTCCTGAGAAAGACCGCCGCCCGCTGAACAACTTGATCGAAGAACTGTACCTCGGATCGCTCTCTCGCCTGCCGAGCAGCGATGAACTCACGACGGCCACGAAGTATCTCGAAGGCGAGTCGGACAAGCGACAAGCGGTCGAGGATTTGCTTTGGGCGCTGCTGAACTCGAAGGAGTTCATGTTCAATCACTGAGCGAACGCAGGCGAGCCACTCCGTGACTCGCATCCCGGCCACGCAATGACCGGGATTCGCTAATACACCCGCCGTTGCCGGGACGATGGGATGTTGAGCTTCATGCGGTACTTCGTGACCGTACGGCGGGCGAGGTTGTAGCCGAGCTTCTTCATCTCTTCGACGAGCGCGTCGTCGCTGAGCGGGTCGTCCTTGTTTTCCTTGTCGATGACCTCTTGCAGCTTGATGCGGACGACGGCCCAGGCAACGTCATCCTCTCCATCGTCGGTTTTCGTGCCGCCGCCGAAGAAGCGTTTCAGCGGAAACAGTCCGCGTGGAGCCTGAATCCACTTATCATCAACGGCCCGCGAGACCGTCGTGACATGCACGCCGACAACGTCCGCGATCTGCTGCATTTTCAGCGGAGCAATAAACTCCAGACCTTTGTCGAGGAACTCCGTCTGCCGATCGACGATGGCTTGGGCGACTCGCTTGAGCGTGTTGTGACGCTGCTCAATGGACTCGATCAGCCACTTGGCCGATTCGATCTTCCGTTTGATGAATTCTTTGGTCGCTGCGTCGCAGCCATTGCGGATCATGTCGATGTACTTGCGGCTGATTCTCAATTGCGGCAGCGTCTCTTTGGAAATCCGCACGACATACTGCCCATGATCGTCTTGTTCGAGAAACACGTCGGGGGTCACGGTCTGGACGGGGACATGGCGGAAGCGGCGGCCGGGATGCGGGTCAAGCCGCTCACGCATCTCCTCGCGGGCCATCTTGATCAGGTCAATCGAGTAGCCGGTCTTACGTTCGATGACTGGCAGGCGGTTCTCGGCCAAATCCTCGAAGTGGGACGTGATGATCGTGATGACAACGTCTCGTAGTGGCATGTCGTCGGTGATTTGCAGCAGCAGGCTCTCTTTGACATCTCGAGCCGCGACTCCAGGTGGATCGAGCTTTTGAATGAGTTGCAAGACCTTCAGGGCATCATCGTTGTTGATCTGGTGGCCGAAAACTTGGGCCAGCTCCGGCAGCGAGCTTTGCAGCCGACCGTCACCGTCCAGGTTGTAGATCAGGTACTCACCAAACTCGCGCCACTCCGGCGAGAGGTCGTAGAAATGAAACTGCTCGAGCAGGTACTCGATCAGCGTCGGCTCGTCTTCCTGGAGGCTGGCCATCTGATCAAGATGGCGCTCGCCATCTTCTGAGATGCGGCCGGAGGAGACTCGCAATTCAGAATTGAAGCTGTCGTCGTTCCAGTTCTCATGCATCTCGACGAGACGCTCGAAATCCGCTTCGTTATTGCCGTTGTCCTCGACCTTCAGTTCGCGAGCTTCGACCGGAGTCTCGGTCGCTTCCTCCTTGGCCCTGGCGATTTCGATTTGCCGCTCGGTCGACGATTCGCCATCCAATTCGGGCCCGACCAGCAGTGTCGGGTTTTCCTGTTGTTCCTGTTCGATGCGCTCCAGCAGTTCCATTTGCGGTAGCTGCAGAATCTCCATCGACTGGATCATCCGCGGTGCCAGCTTCATCTGCTGGCTCATCCGCATCTGTTGTGAGAAGTTCATGTACATGACGGAGGACCATCGATTTCAGAAACTTTGCCGGCCGCGCATGGCGTCGGCGAGCATTTCTTTGTTGGCGAACTCTAGCACGCTCCCGGTGGCAATCCCGCGAGCGAGCCGCGTGATCTTGACCGAATCGTTGGCCAGCACGTTGCTAATAAACAACGCGGTGCCATCACCCTCAAGAGTCGGATTTGTGGCCATGACCAATTCCGTCACACCATCACGGCGGATACGCCGGACAAGCGCGTCGATCGTGAGTTGCTCCGGCCCGATTCCCTCCAGTGGAGAGAGTCGGCCTTGCAGAACGTGGTAGCAGCCGTCGAATGCGTGCGAACCTTCGATGATCAGTACGTCACGCGGTTGTTCAACGATGCAGAGCACGCGATGGTCACGGCGCGTGTCGCAGCAGATGTTGCAAACCTCGTTCTCGGTCAGATTGAAGCACTCGCGACAAGGTCGGACGCGTGTCTTGACTGCTCGGATCGAGTCCGCCAGTTCGAGTGCTTCGGCTTCGTCGGTCATCAGCACATGCTGAGCGAGTCGCTCGGCCGACTTCCGGCCGATCCCCGGTAGACGTGCGAATTGGTCAACCAGGTGGCCGACAGCCGGCCCGAACGGGTGCTTCTCGGGATCGAAGAATTGTTTGGCCATCATCCACCCAATCCGCTGAGCATGTCTTTCATTGCGCCGAGGTCCATGCCTCCGGCCAACTGCGAGAACTCGCCGGCCGCCGCCTCTTTGACTTTCCGCAGCGCTTCATTGGTCGCGGCGACAACCAAGTCCTCCAGCATTTCGCGGTCAGCGGGCCGAATCAGCGACTCATCGATGCGGCAGCTGAGCACTTCCTGGTGCCCGTTCATCTCGACTTTGACCAGCCCGCCACCCGCCGCTCCGCAAACCGTCAGTCGGCCGAGTTTCTCTTTGAGCTCGCCCATTTTGGACTGCGCCTCTTGGGCCTGTTTCATGATCTGGGCGAGATTGGCAAGTCCTTTGAACATGGCTCAATCCGCCCTGGAGGCGGCTCAAATTTCCTGGCCCGATGGTCGGGCCAAGCTTTCCTTTTTCATCACTTTGGCGTTGAACAATTCAATCGCCTTTTCGACGTAAGGGTCGCCGTGAGTAGAGGTATCCGTTCGCCGAACCCCCTTGGAGGCCTGAACGGATTCCCCATTGGCAGCCGGCTCGTCAGAGATTCCAAAGACTACTTGGACCGGCCTGCCAGCCCGTCGAGTGACCACAGAATCGAGCTTTTGGCGAGCTTCCGGTTGCTCAGCCAGCGACTTAGCGAAAAGGTAGCTCTTGGGAAACTCAACTTCTAGGCGGTTTGGCCCACAAATTGCCACGCGGTTGGCCTTGCGGAGAGCATCCCCGACATCATCTCCAATTTCAGAAAGCACTTGCGCCCAAAACTTCGATTCCGAGCCAGGCTGAAAGTTCCAGCCTGGCGGCGGCGAAACGGCTTCACAAGCGGATTGATTCTGGGACAAAGCCGAGGAGGGGCTGGTATCGGCGAGCGGCTGCCCCGGAGAAAAGGCGCTTTTGCCGGTTCCTGCAGACGTGTCCGCCACATGCGATACATGGACCTCGCATGAATCCTGCGACCTAGAGGGAGGAGTGCCCGTCCTCCGGCTTTCGTCGGCGGACTCTGGAGTTACTGGCTCAGGCTTTTTTTTTTCGAAGCCTGCAGACGGCGCGGAGACCGCCGCGAGCGTCCGACCCGTTGGAGACGTTGACAGCTCGGTTAGCAACGCCTCGAGCGATTGCAGTTGCTCCAGCAGCGTCAGGCGAATCAGCGCAAGCTCGAGCAGCGCGCGGCCGAAGGTCGCCCGCTGCATTTTGAGCTTCGCTTCGGAGACGATTTGCAGCGCGGCGACAATCGTGTTCAGCCCCCAGGCCTGAGCTTGTTTTGCCAGACCACCTCGGTTGGTCTCCGAGACGCTGATCAGCGGCACGTTCGTCGCCTCGGAGACGAGGATCATCAGGTCGCGCAGGTAGTTGAGAATCTGGTCAGTCAGCTCGCCAAGCTGTGCCCCATCGGCCAGTGCATGGCTGAGCAGCGAGAGCGTTTGATTCCGTTGCCGGGTGATGATGGCCGCAAAGAGTTCCATCAGCCGCTCATCGCTGGCGGTACCGAGCAACCGGTTGACATCGGCTGCCATAATTCGCTTGTCAGCGCTGGCGAGAAGTTGATCGAACAGTGACTGACTATCGCGCATCGAACCGGCGGCGCGGCGCGCAACCAGTTCGAGCGCGGCGGGTTCGACTTCCATGTTCTCCGACTTCGCAATGTCGGCCAGCCGCTCAATGATCTGCGGCAGTGCGATCGTTCCGAAGTCGAATCGCTGGCAGCGAGACAAAATCGTGTCAGGAACCTTAGTCGGTTCGGTCGTGCAGAAGACGAATTTGACGTTGGGTGGCGGCTCTTCCAGCGTTTTCAACAGTGCGTTGAACGCCGGCTTCGAGAGCATGTGAACTTCGTCGATGATGTAGATCTTGTACTTCGACCTCATCGATGTGACGGTGACGTTGGCTCGTAAATCGCGGATGTTGTCTATGCCGTTGTTCGATGCACCGTCAATTTCATGCACATCGACATCACTGCCGGCCGCGACACTCTCGCAGACTTCACAGTGATTACAGGGGGTCCCATCGACGGCGTTCGGGCAGTTCAGTGCCTTGGCGAAGATTCGCGCGGTCGAGGTCTTGCCAACACCGCGGGCTCCCGTGAAGAGGTACGCATGACCGACTCGGTTGGACAGGATCGCGTTCCGCAGAGAGGTGGCGACATGTTCCTGACCAATGACTTCCTCGAAGCCTTGTGGCCGATAGCGGCGAGCGAGAACAGTGTAATTGGCGGATGCGTCCATGATGGATTCGCAGGTGGCACACATGGCTCGCAGACGAGAATTTCGGTTGGGGCACGCGAGCCGCGTGCTCCACCAAAGCGACAGGCGGGAAAAGCGACCTCTTTCCGCACCTGAGAGCACATTGCTTAGGGCTGCTTCGGTTAGGATCTGACCCGGTTCACACGGCCTCACCGCAGTCAGAGGTCGCCTTCCCCGCCTGGCGAAGGTGAGGAGGCATTATCGGGGAACCGAGTCGCTCGTCAAGCTGGTGTGATTTCTGTGAACTTCACGTGGTTGGTGGCAAGGGAATTTGCAGCCTCCTTAGAATCCGCTCGCAATTGCGGCCTCGGTCTGATGCGAGTGCCGGGCGAATCGTGCAGGCATTGCACTCAGTGACCTCTCCGACTTCGAAAGTTCTACAATATGACGAAGAGGATGGTCTGCATCATTCTGGGAGGAGGCAAAGGAACGCGCCTGTTTCCTCTGACCGAGTTTCGCTCAAAACCGGCAGTGCCGCTGGGCGGTAAGTTTCGGCTGATCGACATTCCGATCTCGAATTGCATCAACAGCGGCATCAATCAGATTTATTTGCTGACCCAGTTCAACTCGGTCAGTTTGCATCGACACATCCGGCAGACGTATGCCTTTGACCGTTTCGGAGGCGGGTTCGTCGAGATCCTCGCCGCTCAGCAAACCAATGACGGGGAGTCATGGTATCAGGGGACCGCCGATGCTGTGCGGAAACAGTTGCGGTATCTTGAACAGCCAGGCATCGAGCATGTGCTGGTTGTGTCGGGAGACCAGATTTACCGGATGAACTACCAGCAGATGTTGCGAACTCACGTTGATTCGCGAGCGGACGCGACGATCGCCACGTTGCCGGTGCATCGCGAAGCGGCTTCCGCCCTGGGCGTCATGCGGATCGACAGCACTGGGCGAGTCGAAGGTTTTTTGGAGAAGCCGACAACGGACGACGAACTGAATCTCGTGCGAACGGAACCGTCGTGGTTCGATGCTCAGGGGATTCCCTGCAAGGGTCGCGAGTGTCTCGCCAGCATGGGCATTTATCTTTTCAACCGGGACTGGCTGGTCGAAGTTCTTTCGAAGAACAACTATCAGGACTTCGGTAAAGAAGTTTTTCCGCTGTCGATTCGCGCGCGGCGTGTGCAGTGCCACCTGTTCGACGGCTACTGGGAGGACGTCGGCACGATTCGCAGTTTCTACGACGCGAACTTGGCGATCGCGTCGTCATCGCCGCCGTTCAACTTTGCGGATGAAGAGGCTCCGGTTTATTCTCGAGCACGCCATCTCCCTTCGACTCGTATCGAAGGCGCGACGGTTTCGAACAGTCTGATTTCGGACGGTTGCGTGATCGAGAAAGGGGCGGTCATCGAGAACAGCGTGATCGGCTTGCGTTGCCACATCGGGCAGAACGTGACGATTCGCAACTCGATTCTGATGGGTGCCGACCTCTACGACTCGGACGCACAGCGATCCGCGAATGCTCGCGCCGGGCGTCCGAATCTCGGCATCGGTGCTGACAGCGTTTTGGAGGGAGTCATCGCCGACAAGAACTGCGCGATCGGCCGGAAGGTCCGCATTCAGAGTCACCCAGGACTCGAACCGAATTGCGACGTGAAGGGTGTTTATGTCCGCGACGGCATCATCGTTGTGCCGAAGGATGGTGTGTTGTCCGATGGCTGGTCGCTGAAGTAGGTCCGCCACTCACGCCGCGCGTGTGAGTTGGTGCTGGCGAATTTCGCTTTCCAGTTGTGCGTGGATCAAGCATCCACGTGCGACGGTGAAATCATGCCGTGTTGAGAATCGAACCTCGCGGATCACCAGCGGAAATCGAGCCAGCTCGAAGGACTCCCGCAGCAGTTCCTCGAAGCCTGCGATGCGTGACACGCCACCGACAACGACGACTGGAAGCGGTTGCGGAATCTCGATGGCTTGCGGATGGCTTGCCAGAGCGAATGTTGCACTGCGGATCAGCGAGTAAATCAGGTCTCGATGCAGGCTTGCGAGGTAGCGGTCGGTATCGTCGTTCGCCGGGCTGAGCAGTCGTTCCACCGAACGTCGTCGCTCCTCCGCCTTCGCGAGATCTCGAATCGGCTCACCCGCATCGTCGCGAATCATGTCGCCGAACTTTTGGGCAAGTTGCTCGTCGAGCCAATCGCCGCCCTTGGGAATCGAGCACATCAGCAGTTCGATGCCGCGATGCGCGACGACCAACTCGCTGGTGGCCGCTCCAAACGAGAGGCCCAGGCCGGTGAAGCCGTACCGAGACAACTCGGCCAACACCGCCGCCATACCAGCGGACAAGACTTGTGGAAAGAAGCCCCGTAGCCGGATCAGCCGAGAGAAAAATTCCAGTTCGCTGCTAGTGGCCAGCGACTGGAACGATTCGCCTCCCGGAAGAGTAACACCACACATCTCTCCCGACTGATCTGGCTCGCCGAGCAACGCGTCGACCAATGCGGCCAACGATTGTCGGGCTACGGGGTCGTTCGTCGGCAGTCGCCCCTGAGGAAGCAGGGACTGCGGACGAACGTGAAACAGGTTCGAATACTCGGCGGCGTTGTCACCCAGGATGGTCAACGCCCCGTCACAAACAGCAAACGGTATCTGTCCCGCCGCCAACAACGCTCGGTACTCCGACGCGTCTGGCACCGCGGTAAACTGAGCCTTCGCGGAACGGCCCACCAACTGCGCATCGCGACAACGCAAGCAGCGAAATTGAGAAGTGCCGATGTCTAACCCCACGCTCATACGCCGCGCTCCTCACGGTTTTGGACTGCGGACAAAGCGCGATCGAGCGGCCCGGCAGCGGTCGTTTGATGGGATGATGTCTTCGAAATCACGGGGGCACCCGACTTGGTTCCAGTTCGATCAATGCGAATCTTCTGTGTGACCGTCGTCGAAGTTCGAGAAGCGGCGGCGGTCTCTGGACTCGACAACCCCTGCGACGGTTGCCTGACCTCTAACCTCTGATCATCGACTTCTGTCGTGCCCAGCGAATGCGGCCTTGGCAACGAATGCTTTTGGTCCATTCGGATCGTCTTGGGCGGTTGTGGCCAGCCGTGAAATTGCATCGGTGACGCGAACGGTACTCGTTCCTCCGTCAACGGCAGTCGGTCGTCAATGATTTCGTCGAGCAACTGGCGTCGCGAAAGAGATTCTGAATTGTGGATCGCTGGAGTTGCCGGCTGAGTCGTTACGACTGGTGAAATCTGAGGCGTCGATTTCGTACGGTGACGCAACGAAAGACTGAACCCGATCAGTGCCAGCAGTCCAAATCCCGCCGTCAGGATCGGAGGCCAGATCGACCAGTTTGAGCCGGCTTTGTCGGCGGCTGACGCCACCTCGTCGAGTTCGCTAGCCGTCAATATTGCGTTGTTCGTCGCACCTTCCTTCGCGAGCAGGATTGGACGTTTTTGGCCTTTGGCGTTGAGCAATGAGGGTTCGGCGGAGCGGTTGCCGTCATCGAGCGACTGCGAATCGGCGAAGTCCGGAATCGGCGCGTTGTCGTTGTCGATTGCCACGTCAGTCGGCGGTAAGTCGCGCGGTGATAGCGTCGATCCTTCGGCTGGTGGCGCTGGAAACGCGTTGGAAATACGACCGGTCCCATCCGAAATGTTTTCCGGTCGACCCGCTGCTCCGCGAACTCCGCTGGCTCCCCTTGAGCTGGCGATGTCCTCAACGGGTGGAGACGGAACCTCCGAGACATCCGGCAACACTTCGACACTCGGTCGAGAGATGGGCTGGGCATCTGGTGGCAGCGGCGCGGAATCCGTCCCGTTGTCTTCTACCCCCGGCTGAGAGCGCGGTGCTCGATTCCCAGCCGGTGAGATGTTTTCATGCGGCGCGTACGGCTGTACTGCTTCGCCGGACGAACGCTTCGTGTCAGACTCACGTTTGAGCTTGAAGGGTTCGGGCAGCAATGCGATCCGTTCGGTCTTCACGGAAGATGGCGGGAAGATCAGTACCGTCTCGGAGGCCAGGACTGTGTCGAGCTGCGGTTGACTTTGGCCACGTTGACTCAATGGAACGACGATCTTGATTTGCGAGGCCAGCTTCTGATCTTGACGCATGATCGACAGGATCTCGTAGACAGATGCGTGCTCCACTTTCAACTTCAGGACGACTGGCCGATCGATCAAGTTCACAAAGCCGATTTGGACGGCATCGGCGGATGCCTGCTTCGCGTTCATGGCACGTTGACTAATTTGAGCGGGTTGCATATCGGCGATGATCATGTCCCCCGCCATCAGCTCAAACTCAGCGGCACCGGAATACGAAGTCGTCAGTTCCGGACGACCATTGCGAATAACCCGGAATTGCCCAGAGGCATCCTTGGCCAATCCGCCAATGGCCTGCAACAAGTCACCCAGCAAGGTACCTCGTCGTTCGATTTCATAAACACCGGGCCGAGCGACCTGTCCCACCAACCCCACGAAAGGTTGCTGGGCTGTATCGACCGCCCACGACATCTTCGGCTTCACGCGCGGTGCGCCCGTCGTCTGCGGCTGCAGCCCACGGAGAGTCCCGGATCGATTCCCATTCGCGACCGAGTTTTGTCCCGCTGAATTTGACCTCGACGGCATCGCACCATTCTGACTGAACGGATTCGAATCGTTCGGGCCATTCGATCCGAATGGAGACTCTTCGTTCCCGCCGAACAGAAGATTGTTGGCGATCGAGGGAACTTGATTTACCGGAGGACGCATTCCGCTGCCGTTTATTCCGTCGGGACTGCGTCCACCGGGCAACGAACCTGCCGTCATCACGGGGAAGCTCTCACCGCTGGCCGGGTAACCATCAAATGATCGCTGCGACATTCCGTGAGCCGGACCGAATTCCGCCGGCGACTGATTGATGCTTCCGCTGGCTTTAAAGCCATCGCCAACCCACGCATCCGGGTGATGGATCTGCCGCGTGTCGAGGTCGTCGCTGGGCGGCGGAAACTGAAACGCCGAGGTCGCCGTGCCCAAAAAGGCACTTAAGATGCCGCACAAGGCGACGATCAAGCGTAACCAGAGACGGCTCGGCATGAGCATTCCTTCAGAGTCGATGACGATGCCCCCGCACCTTCACCACCTTTGATCGGACAAGTCCGACCGACCGCATCAGGTAAATTGGGGGAACTTTGCTGGTTACGCCGAGGCGACCAGTTGCTGAGTTTTTGCGGGCAACAACCCCCAATCCCGATCAACCGAAACCTCCCATTTTCACAAAAAGGCTGAGGCATGCTGATTTCCTGGAGAGTTGCTTCATGTTTCTAGATTGCCAGAGGACGTCGAACTCGTTGAGCCAAATGGGTGATGTTTCTGAATTAGATTCGTAGCGACGAGAGGCTTGCCGGTCAGCGTCGAAGAGTTCACGAATGAAGGACGGCTCTGGGTGAATGGGGAGGATCTGAAGTCCCCTACCAGGCGATCGCGCCGCGGGTCGGGGAGGGCGACACCCTGCTAGTGCCGGTGAACACCTCGTTCTCGCACATGGCCTTCTGTGCCTATCGGATGGAGTCCACTTGGATGATGGACGGGCGGGCCACCGGGATCGCTACCCGCCTGACGGCCCAGTAGGAGGTCGCGGTGCAAAAGTTCCCGATCGACACCCTGCAAAAGAACCTGAAACTCGAGAAGCAGGCGATCCATGCCCAAGGAGAACCTGCAAAGTAAGACGCTGAACCATTCCCCGCCGCCTGTCACGCACGCAAAGAAGAGTGGCCGGTCTAAACGAGGAGCGGCTTACGTGAACCTTCGTTGTGAGCACATGACCTTGCCCGGAGAACCACCCAGGATGTGTCGCCGTATCACCCTTCGTCTCGCCCTGGCAGTTCGCACCATGGCCGCACCGGCCAGCAGCAATTAGTGACTCGCGAATAGACGCTTAATGGACATCACTTGATTCTCTTTGACTGACTCATGTTAAGGGACTGCAGCAGTCTGCTCCCGCAGTCCCAGGAATCACTTGGACTTTTTCTGAGCGATCGCTTCGACAAGTGCCTTGCCCATGTCGGCGGGGCTGCGGCTGACGACGACTCCGGCCGCTTCGAGCGCCGCGATCTTTTCCTCAGCCGTGCCGCTGCCTCCGGAAATGATGGCTCCGGCGTGACCCATACGTTTGCCGGGGGGAGCGGTCTGGCCGGCGATGAAGGCGGCAACCGGCTTCTTGATACTCGCCTTGATGAACTCGGCGGCTTTGATTTCCGCGTTGCCGCCGATCTCGCCGATCATCAGCATCGCTTCGGTTTGCGGGTCGGCCTCAAAGAGCGTCAGTGCGTCGATGAAGTTAGTGCCGATGATCGGATCGCCGCCGATGCCGATGGCGGTCGATTGACCGAGTCCGACGTTGCCGAGCTGCCAGGCGGCTTCGTAAGTCAGTGTGCCGCTCTTGCTGACGAGCCCCACCGGGCCGGGCTTGTGAATGTAGCCGGGCATGATCCCGATCTTGGCGATGCCGGGAGTAATGATGCCGGGGCAGTTCGGGCCAATCAGGCGGCTCTTGGGAAATTTCGTGGCGAGAACATCGGCGGTGCGAACCATGTCGAGCACCGGCACGCCTTCGGTGATCGCGACGATCAACGTGATGCCGGCGGCTGCGGCTTCGAGGATCGCGTCACCGCAGCCTCCCGGCGGGACGAAGATCAGCGAGCAATTCGCTCCTGTCTTGCGCACGGCCTCATCGACCGAGTCGAAGACCGGAAAGCCATCGACTTCCGTGCCTCCCTTGCCGGGAGTGACGCCGCCGAAGAACGGAGTACCGTAGGCTCGGCACTGCTGCGAATGGAAGAGGCCAGTCTTGCCCGTGATGCCTTGGCAGATAACGCGCGTGTTTTTGTCAACGAGGATGGACATGGTGGTAGGGTTCAGTGGTTAGGGGTCGGGGTTTAGGGAAGGCGAATAACTAGGCCTTCAGTGTGGCGACGACTTTTTGAGCGGCGTCGGTCAGGTCGGTGGCGGCGATGATTTTGCGGCCACTGTCGGCGAGCATCTTGCGGGCGATTTCGACATTCGTCCCTTCGAGCCGCACGACCAGCGGGACGGTGAAGCCGACGGTGTCGTAGGCGGACAGCAGCGCGGTCACAATCGTGTCGCACTTCATGATGCCGCCGAAGATGTTGACCAGCACTGCTTTCACGTGCTTGTCGGCGAGGATGATGCTGAATGCTTCGGTGACTTGTTGGACATTGGCCCCGCCGCCGACGTCAAGGAAGTTGGCTGGCTCACCGCCGTGCAGCTTGATGAGGTCCATCGTGCTCATCGCGAGGCCGGCTCCGTTGACGAGGCAACCGATGTTGCCGTCAAGTTTGACGTAACTCAGCCCCGCGTTGCCGGCGCGGACTTCAAATTCGTTTTCTTCACTGAGGTCTCGGAGTTCGGCGAAGTCTTTGTGCCGGAACATGGCGTTGTCATCGAACGTCACTTTCGCATCGAGGGCGACCAACTCCCCCTCAGCGGTGACGACCAGCGGATTGACTTCGGCCATGCTGCAATCGTTATCAACGAAGAATTTGCAGAACTTCGGCAGGAAGGTCTGAGCACTCGTCACTGCCGCGCCGTTAAGTCCCAGTTGATAGGCCAGTCGCCGAGCTTGATACGGCTGCAGGCCGTAGCCGGCGTGGAAGGATTCCTTGAGGATTTTTTCCGGCGAGACCTTCGCGACGTGTTCGATCTCGACGCCCCCTTCGGAGGACATGATGACGACCGGCGACCCCGCTTCGCGATCGACGACCACACCGAGGTACAGCTCGCGAGCGATGTTCAGTCCGCCTTCGACGTAGATCGTATTGACCTGCTTTCCTTCGGGACCGGTCTGAATCGTGACCAGCGTGTTGCCGAGCATCCGCTTCGCGTGATCACGAGCCTCGTCGGCCGACTTCACGACCTTTACGCCCGGTTGATCGGGATGCTCTTTGAATCGTCCTTTGCCCCGGCCACCGGCGTGGATTTGAGACTTCACCACGGCGATCGGGCCACCCAGTTGCGTGAACGCGGCGGCGGCTTCATCGGGTGTGCGGGCAACGATCCCCTTGGGTGTGGCGACTCCCGCCTTCGCGAACAATTGCTTACCTTGGTACTCATGAATCTTCATCGGTCTGCCTTTGAAATCTGTCGTAGGTTGGGCACTCTTGCCCGACCAGGATGGGATAGGGTGTCCATCCTACGGAGCGAGGGGCGGGGATGATAACGGTGCTGTTTTCCGACCGTTAGCGACCAGCACCGCGCAATCCCCTTTCGACTTTGTTACTTTTTCCCGAATTCTCGTCAGGGTCGGGAATAAGCTTGGTGGACACGACTCTTTCTCCCGCACCGTCATGGACTCTTTTGAGCGTCAACAGCGTGTGGCCGAGCTGATCGGACAGCATTATGAGCTGCTGTACCGGGTGTCGTTTCGTTTGAGCGGCTCGGTTGCCGATGCGGAAGACCTGACTCAGCAGACGTTCCTGACGGCGCAGCAGAAGCTGGAACAGCTTCGGCAGACCGAGAGTGCGAAGTCGTGGCTGCTGGCAATCCTGCGGCACCACTTCTTCCGAAATCGCAGCCGAGCGGCCAAACACTCGGTGCGGTTGGACTCACTTCCCGAACCAAGTTGCTCGACGCACAAGTTGGACCCCTTCGATTCGGAAGAGCTGCAAGCCGCGCTCGACGACTTGCCGGACGAGTTTCGGTTTCCACTGGTCCTCTTTTACTTCCACGAACTGAGCTACCAAGACATCGCCGCCGAACTGTCGATTCCGCTGGGGACGGTGATGAGCCGTCTCTCACGCGGCAAAGAACATCTTCGCCGCCGTCTGTGCCGTGACGCCGAAACAAAACAACCGACCAAACCACTCGCCCACCAATTGCCATGACTGCACCTCACTTCAAACCGCTGACCTGTGAGATCGCCCTCGAACGGCTCGACGCCGCCTGGCTCAATCCGCTGCCGGAAGAGACTGTTGATGCGGACCTGTTCGCTGCGCGCGAGCATCTTCAAGACTGCTCCGCGTGCTGGCTGAAGTTTGAAGAGCGACGCGCGGCCGACCAACGCATCGAGACGGTGATGCAAGCCGTCCCGATCCCAGTGGGACTGCGCGAACAATTATTGGCACAGACGATGGCAGACACTGCGAGCGGTTGCGTGTCCGATACAAAGCACATCAGGTCCGATCTGCATCGGCGTGCTTGGTGGATTTCGGTCGCCGCGATGCTGCTCGTCAGCGTGGCCGGTAGCTCATGGCTGTGGCAACGGACGCATCCGCAGCGAGCCTCGATGCAGGCACTTTGCGATCAGACCCCTTTGATTTCGACTGGGCTGGACAAGATGGAAGGCTCTGCTCAATTTCCAAAGCTGCCCGCGACATGGCTGACGACAAGGGGATTGAAAATTGTCGAAGTACCCTGCTTCTTCAGCCCCGCGAATGCGAGCGGCGCTTTTGTTTGGATCGCGTTCGAGTACCGGTCCACGGCAAAGCAACCGGTTGCTGGAGTCCTGCTGGTCACGAGGCAAATCGACGTCGCAGATCCACCGCCGCCGCTGCTCGTGAGACCGACGTGGTTCCGCTATACGCAACGCGACGGCAAACCGGTGAGCGTTGCCGGTTGGTCCGAGCACGGCGCGGTCTACCTCTGCTTCGTGCCGGGCGAGCCCGCATCACTCGAAAAAGTGCTGCGAGCCACCGCGCCGACGTCCGCCTGATCGGGGACGCTCCCAAGTTGCAAATCGCCGCGCTACGCTATGTCCCGCCCGCTGGATTCACCACGCACAAGGACATCGTCATGCCGCGACCGACCGCTCTGCCTGCCTGGAAGGCTTTGAAGGCTCATCAAACCGAACTGGCTTCGCTGCACATGGCCAAGCTGTTTCGTAAGGACGACGACCGGTTCAAGAAATTCTCGCTGCGATTCGAGGACATTCTGCTCGACTTCTCGAAGAATCGCGTCAAGAAGCCGACGATGAAGTTGCTGCACGAGTTGGCCATGCAAGCCGATCTGCCGGGCTGGATCGAGAAGATGTTCTCCGGCAAGCGGATCAACTGCACCGAGGACCGAGCGGTGCTGCACATCGCGTTGCGGAACCGCTCGAACCGGCCGATCCTCGTCGATGGCCAAGACGTGATGCCCGGCGTCAACACCGTGCTCAAGCGCATGCGCGAATGCTCGGACGCGATACGTTCCGGCGTGTGGCGCGGCTTCAGCGACAAGCCGATCACCGACATCGTTAACCTCGGCATCGGCGGCAGCGACCTCGGCCCAGTGATGGTCACGGAAGCTCTGAAGCCGTACAGCAAGCGGGATCTCAAACTGCATTTCGTCTCGAACGTGGACGGCACACACATCGCCGAAACGCTGCGGCAGCTCAACCCCGAAACGTCGCTCTTCATCATCGCCTCGAAGACGTTCACGACGCAGGAGACGATGACCAACGCGAACTCGGCGAAGGACTGGTTCCTGAAAGCGGCGGGCGACACGACTCACGTCGCGAAGCACTTCGTCGCTCTTTCGACCAACACGAAGGCGGTGGAGGCTTTCGGGATCGATAAGCACAACATGTTCGAGTTCTGGGACTGGGTCGGCGGCCGATACTCGCTGTGGAGCGCGATCGGCCTGTCGATCGCGCTGAGCATCGGCATGGACAACTTCGAGGAGTTGCTCGCCGGTGCACACGCGATGGACGAGCACTTCCGATCCGCACCGCTGGAAGAAAACCTCCCCGCGACGCTCGGCCTGTTGGGGGTCTGGTACAACAACTTTTGGGGAGCCGACTCCCACGCGATTCTGCCGTACGACCAATACCTGCACCGCTTCGCCGCGTACTTCCAGCAAGGGGACATGGAATCGAACGGCAAGAGCGTCACGCGCGACGGCCAGCCGGTTCGCTGGTCCACCGGCCCGGTCATCTGGGGCGAACCGGGCACCAACGGCCAGCACGCCTTCTACCAACTGATCCATCAAGGAACGAAACTGATCCCCTGTGACTTTGTCGCGCCGGTCGAATCGCATAATCCGCTGGGCGATCATCACGAGATTCTGCTGTCGAACTTTTTTGCTCAGACCGAAGCCCTGATGCGTGGTAAGACGGCCGACGAAGTGCGTGAGGAATTGAAGGGTTCAAAACTCTCGGCCGAGGAGATCGAAGCTCTCGTCCCGCACAAAGTCTTCAGCGGCAATCGCCCGACGAATTCGATCTTGTTTCAGAAGCTCACGCCGCGCACGCTCGGCAGCCTGATTGCGATGTACGAGCACAAGATCTTCACGCAGGGGATCCTCTGGAACATCAACTCGTTCGACCAATGGGGCGTCGAACTCGGCAAGCAACTCGCGAAAGTCATCCTGCCGGAACTGCACGGTTCCGAGCCGGTCACGACTCACGACAGCAGCACGAACGGACTGATCAACGAGTTCAAAAAGCGGCGAACATGACCGCGAAATAATGAGGCAACCCGCTTTGGAGTAAGGTCTGTCCGTACCGCACTCCAAAAACGGCTACATCGGCGGCTGAATCCCGAAATCGGTGATCGACAGCAGCGAGCGGAACGGCAAGCGACGTTCGGCGAAGTTTTTGGCTCCCCCTTCCATGCGATCGATGATGCCGACGACTTGGACAACCTCGCAGCCGAATTCGACGATGCGATCGACCGATTGCAGCGCGCTGCCGCCGGTTGTCACCACGTCGTCGATGATGACCACTTTCATGCCCGGGAGGACCGGGCCTTCGACGTACTTGTTCGTGCCGTGACCTTTCGGCTCTTTGCGAACCAGGAACCCGCACAGGTCGCGACTGCGCGCGGCCGCGGCGACGAGCACTCCGCCAACAATCGGGTCGGCTCCGATCGACATGCCGCCGATCGCATCGAATTGCACGTCGGCCAGCAGGTCGAGCAATCCTTCGCTGACCAGCCGCAGTCCTTCCGAGTGGAGCGTGATCTGTTTACCGTCGAGGTAGTAGCTCGACTTCTTGCCGCTGGCGAGCGTGAAGTCGCCGAACTTGAGGGCACGCTTGTGAAACAGGTCAATCAATTTCTGGCGGTCGTACATGGCATCCTTCGGTTAATCGACGTACACGAACTCGTTGAGGTTGAACAACGCGAGGCACAGATCGGCCAGCGCGGAGTCGGAGGTTAGAAACTGTTGGGCGTCCCGAACATCGTCAGCCGTCGGCTTTCGATTGAGAATGTGCCGATAAGCCAGCTCGATCGCCGCACCGCGGTCGGTGCTGGTTTGCCGCTCGATCTTTTCGGCGAGTCGCTTCGCGGCGACGACCGAATCGTCGGCATTGAGCAGCAGCAACGCTTGCGGAGCGATCGTCGAAACATTGCGGCGCGGACAGCTCGCGTTGCTGTCCGGTTTGTCGAATGCCTCGAAGATCGGGTACCGCAGATTGCGTCTCGCAAACAAGTACACGCTGCGCCGCCGATGCTGCTCGACTTCCGGCGTCACCGGCCATTGGCTCTTGAGCAACGTTCGCACGAGTTCGTCGGGCAGCGGTGGCCTGAAACCTGGACCACCCGGTTGGCGATTCAGTTCTCCGCTCGCTGCGAACAGTGCGTCGCGAATTGCTTCTCCGTCGAGCCTTCTTCGCGGGAAGGAGGCAAGAAGAGACAACCTGCGAGCGTAGCTGAACTCGCCAGAGTTCAGTTCTCGTTTCTTTGAACCATCGGTCTGAACTCTGGCGAGTTCCGCTACATCGAGTGACGCCTGCCGATACACGCTCGACATCACGATCAACCGATGCAGCCGCTTGCGGCTCCAATCGAGGCGCGGCAATTCCGTCGCCAACCAGTCGAGCAATTCTTCGTGGGTCGGCGATGTCCCCATCACGCCGAAGTCGCTCGACGAGGAGACGAGTCCGATGCCGAAATGCCCTTGCCAGATGCGATTGACCAGCACGCGCGTCGCGAGCGGGTTGTCCGCGCGCGTCAGCCAAGTCGCAAGCGACGTGCGGCGGCCGCTCGATTTCGCGTCATCAGTCGGCGCGGTGATTGAAATGCCGGACACGTTGGCGATGCGCGGAAACGCGGCTTGCACGATCGGGCCGGGGCGGCGGAAGTCTCCGCGTTCCATCAAGCGGCTGGTTGGAATCTTTGCGGTCTTCTCACGCATCACTTGGCCGAGTTGCGGGTGCGTGTCGAACAACGGTTCGACCTCGAAACAGGCTCGCAAACGATAAAAGTCAGCTTGGCTGATGGGGTCGTATTTGTGGTCGTGGCACGCCGCGCAGCCCATCTGCAAGCCGAGGAATACCGAGCCGACGGTCCCGGTCATGTCGTTGAGAAACGTGTGCCGCCGCTCGTCTTGCAGGTTGATGTCGGGCATGTCGGGCCCGCAGAACAAGAACCCCGTCGCGACGAGCGCGGAGTCGTCACCGGGCCGCAGTTCGTCGCCGGCCAACTGCAACGCGATGAACTCATTGAGCGGCAGGTCGCGGTTGTGAGCGTCGATCACCCAATCCCGAAACCGCCACGCATTCGGCCGCACATGATCGTGCTCGAACCCGTCGGTCTCCGCGAAGCGAGCGACATCCAACCAATGCTGAGCCCACCGCTCCCCGTAACTCGGCGACGCCAGCAGCCGATCCACCAACCGCTCGTACCAATCGGGGGACTCGTCCGTAAAGACCTCGTTCTGAAGCTCAATGCTCGGTGGCAACCCCGTCAGATCAAAGCAGAGCCTCCGCAACAGCGTCGCTCGATCCGCCTCCCCCGCCGGACCCAGCTTTTCTTTTTCCAGCCGAGCCAAAATGAACCGATCAATCGCCGTGCGACACCAGTCGGCATTCTGCACTCTCGGCGGCGTCGGCCGACGAAGCGGCTGAAACGCCCAATGGCCACGATCGGAGTCCGTGATTGGTGACTCGGTGAGAGGCTCATCGGCTGCAGCCGGTGAAAGACAAATGGCGACAGCAATCAAGAGGCCACTGGCGACAATGAGCAGCGCGATGGTTCGAGATTGCCGCATGTCGGTTGCTTTCCGAATCGATTGACTTCTGCCCGAATCAGTCGGCTTCAGCCGACTGATTCGCCCCACGCGCGAGACTCGACCGCGCTGTCATTCGCCTTTTCCCGCCGTTCGATGACTTTCAGCAATCGCAATTCGGATTCCTTTTTGCCGCAGATCCAGACGACGAATAGGCACAAGAACGAAGTTCCCACCGGTCTTGTGAACTGTTTGCCAACTTCATTCTCGAGAAGTCCCAAGGCAAACATGAACATCGCCAACCAGAAGAAGAGGGTGCGTTGCCGAGACAAATCCGCAATCGCTGCACGACGGCGTTCCGGATCTAACGCTATTTCAGCAAATTGGTCATCTTGCTTGGTAAACATCTGAATCTCCGTAGTTACTCCACCGCGAACTCATGCACGGTCACCTGGCGATAGGTTTCGCCGGGCTTGAGGATGCTGGACGGGAACGACGGTTGGTTCGGTGAGTCCGGGAACTTTTGGGTTTCCAGGCAGAAGCCGCCGTGCTTGGCGAAGTTGTTCACGTCGGGTGTGCCGGGGAGATAGTTGCCGGTGTAGAACTGCACGCCGGGTTCGGTCGTGAGGACTCGCATCACGCGGCCGGTCGCGGGTTCGCGGACCTCGGCGGCGAGCACCGGGGCCTTCGTCGCATCGCCGCCGCCGTTGATGACCCAGCAGTGATCGTAGCCTTGCGGGTCGTTCGTCAGCTTGCCGAGGTCTTGGCCGATCGGCTTGGCCTTCGTGAAGTCCATCGGGGCGTCGTCTATGACGGCGGTGAGCGTGCCGGTGGGTATCGAATCGGCATCAACGGCAACGTACTTGTCGCAGTTCAAGTGCATGATGTGATCGAGCACCGTTCCGCTTTCAGCACGCGCGCCTTTCAAATTCCAGTAGGCATGATTCGTGAGATTGAGCGGCGTGGCCTTGTCGGTCGTCGCGGAGTATTCGATGCGGAGTTCGTTCTTGTCGGTCAGTTTGTAGGTCACGATCGACGTGAGCGTGCCGGGATAGCCTTCATCGCCATCGGGACTGACGAGTGTCAGCTTCACTCCGGACCAGTTGTCGCCGGACGCCGGTTCGGCGTCCCAGACGTATTTGTCGAACGCCTTCACGCCGCCGTGCAGGTGATGCTTGTTGCCGTTGTTCGTAGCGAGCGTGTACTCGGTCCCGTCGAGCGTGAATTTGCCTTTGGCAATCCGATTGCCGTAACGACCACAGGTGACTCCGAAGTACGGCGGGTTTTTCAGGAAGTTCGCGTTGTCGGGCGAGAACCCGCAGACGATGTTGTCGAGCTTTCCGTTCTTGTCTGGCGTCTCGAGCGAAGCAAGCGTCGCTCCCCAGTTGAGCACGACGGCTCGTAAGCCGTTCTTGTTCGTGAGGACGAATTGTTCGAGTTGTTTGCCATCGATTTCGGCATCGAGTTTTTCACGGACGGCGCGAGCGGAGGAATTCATGTCGGACTCTTTGCGAGAGGAGGTAGATTCGGGCTTCGATTCTTCAGAGGGAGCCACTGTGGTGCTGCTTGAAATCGGAGAAGGCGAAGGCGGCATTTCCGGCAGCGGAGCGTTAAGCGGGGGAGGTTGTTCGCAGCCCGACGCCAACACGGTAATCACGGTCAACAATCCCCAGGACAACCACCGATGGATCATGACAAGCTCCGATTGAGAGGTCGAATTTCACGCCACCTCATCTTGGGTGTCGCGCAATCAGACGGTCAAGTCTCGCGATCCAAGGCAGCCGAAACGTCTGCAAAACTCGTCTCCCTTGAAGTTCGCAAGTGCATTAGAACTCCAAAATCGCATCGGCCACGATGATCGTGCCGATCCACGGAGGGATAAGCATGAATCAGTACGTTTCGAGCATTTCCGGCAGTCGCCTGGCGATGTTCCTTTTGGGAGCCACGCTGGCTTTGGGGTTCACATATTCGGCTCATCTGATGTCGTCGGCGATCGTCAGCTTCAAGCATCAGAACACGATCAAAGTCAAAGGGATGGCCGACAAGGTCATCATGTCGGACTCGGCCAACTGGACAGCCACGTGGACCGTACGTTCGACGACGCTCAAAGAGGGTTACGCCGAACTGGAAAAGCAGCGCGGCATCGTCAAGAAGTTCTTGAGCGACGCCAAAATTCCCGATGACGAATGCACCTACTCGGCCCTGACAACGCAGACGGTGTTCAAACAGGACGAGCGGGGGCACACCACCAATGATGTCTTCGGTTATATGCTGAGTCAGTGGGTCGTGGTCAAATCGAAGGACGTGCGGTTGATCGGAACCGTCTCGAAGAGCATCACCGAACTCATCCAGGAGGGCATCGAGATTCAGAGCCATCTGCCGCAGTTCATCTTCTCCGGGCTGGAGGCGCTCAAACTGGAACTGCTCGGCAGCGCAACCAAGAACGCTTACGAGCGGGCGACAGCACTGGCCGAAAACAGCCGAGGTAAGGTCGGCGCATTGAACTCGGCATCGCAAGGAGTCTTCCAGATCACGCCGGTGGATTCGACGGACGTCTCCGACGGCGGCGAGTACGACACATCGACAATCGAGAAGAAAGTCAAAGCGGTCGTCACGCTGGAGTTTCACATCGAGAAATAGCGTCCGCAATCACGCTTTGTTCTTCTTTTTCTTCTTGGCGGGTGCGTTTCCTTTGTCGTCCGCGATCAAGCCGTCCAGCACCGCCTGCAGTTTTTCGCGAGCGGCTTTCGATTCGGCGGGGACATTGTTTTGGGCCTGCAAACCGCTATTCTTCGGCCGATTCCCCAGCGTTCCCTGAAGGACCTGACGATGAGCGCAAAAGTCAAAGTTGTCAAATCGGACGAAGCGGCCGAGCAAAATCCCGTCCTGACCAATGCCCTCGGACAGATCGAGAAAGCGTTCGGCAAAGGGACCATCATGAAGCTGTCCGACAAAGTGTCGGACATGAAAATCTCAGGCATCCCGACCGGCGCACTGTCGCTCGACTTGGCGATGGGAGGCTTCGGGTTTCCCTGCGGTCGAATCATCGAACTCTTCGGCCCGGAATCCAGCGGCAAGACGACTCTCGCTCTGCACGTCATCGCTAATGCCCAACGTCGCGGCGGAGTCGCCGCGTTCATCGACGCCGAACACGCGCTCGATCCCGCCTGGGCCAAGAAGCTGGGCGTGAATCTCGAAGAGTTGCTCGTCAGCCAGCCGAGCCACGGCGAGGAGGCTCTGCAAATCGCGGAGATGCTCATCAAGTCCAACGCCGTGGATTGCATCGTGATCGACTCGGTCGCCGCGCTGGTTCCGAAGTCGGAACTCGATGGCGAGATGGGTGCCTCGCACGTCGGTCTGCAAGCACGCATGATGAGCCAGGCGATGCGCAAGCTGACCGGCATCATCTCGAAAGCCAAGACGGTCGTGATCTTCATCAACCAGATTCGTGAGAAGATCGGCGTGATGTTCGGCAGCCCGGAGACAACTCCCGGCGGCCGAGCGCTCAAGTTCTATTCGTCCTGCCGCATCGATGTCCGCCGCATTGCGACGTTGAAAGATGGCGAAACGCCGATCGGCATCCGCATGAAGGCCAAGATCGTCAAGAACAAGGTCGCGCCGCCGTTCCGCGAGGCTGAATTCGACATGCTCGGCGCCAGCGGCATCAGCTACTCCGGCGACCTGCTGGACATGGCCACCGAGGACGGCTTCATCGAGAAGAGCGGCAGTTGGTTCAACTACGGCAAGACCCGCATCGGCCAAGGTCGCGACAAAGCTCGGCAGTTCCTCGAAGAGAACCCGGACATCATGACCGAACTCCGCAAGCAAGTGATTATCAAACGTGGCTACGCCCACGTCCTCCCCGTGATCGAAGCCCAAGCCGAGTCGACGTAATTGTGGAGTGCGGGGTGTCAGCCTCGCTTTGAATTCGCGGCGAAGCCGCTTTCTGTTGCCGTTTCAATTTCTCTCGTCCGTCCAACTAAAGCGGCGATGACCCGCCGCACTCCAAATTATGGTTGCTCCTCGCGTCTGTGTGCTGCGTGCTCCGGGAACGAATTGCGATGTCGAGACGGCATTTGCCTTCGAATCGTGCGGAGCAACCGCCCAGCGCGTGCATCTCTTCCAGCTTCTGGAAAACCCGAAGTCGCTGGCCAACTACCAGGCGCTGTGCGTTCCCGGCGGGTTCAGCTACGGCGACGACATCGGCTCCGGAGTCATCTTCGCCAGCCAACTCCGCAGTCATCTGGCCGAGACGCTTGGCGAATTCTTGCAGCGCGACACCTTGATGCTCGGCATCTGCAACGGATTCCAAGTTCTGCTGAAGTCCGGCATCCTGCCCGGCGGATCGACCACCTGGCCCCCCAAACCGGACGAGTCCGACGATGCGACGCTCACGTGGAACGACAACGGCAAGTACACCGCGCTGTGGGTGCGTCTGAAAGTAGGGAACACGAAGAACGTCTTTCTGCGAGGCATCGACGAACTCGACGTCCCGATCGCTCACGGCGAGGGAAAGCTGGTTGTCCGCGATCCTGCGACGCTCGACCGCTGGCGACAGAACGGCCAGTGCGCGCTGACCTATGTCCCCTCTGCCCGACGCGCCTGCGCGGGGCCGAACAGCACCGCAGGCAACCACTCGCTTGCGCGTCGTGCTGATGAGGAGGCCGACCTGCTGCCGTACCCGATCAACCCAAACGGTTCGATGGCGAACCTCGCCGGGCTGAGCGATCCGAGCGGCCGAGTGCTGGGCCTGATGCCGCACCCCGAACGCTTCCTGTTCGCCACGCAACACCCCCACTGGACCCGCCTCGGCCTCCGCGGCGAAGGAGCCGGCATGCGAGTCTTCCGCAACGCCGTCGAATACTTTGGATAGCTTGGGAGTGCTGCGGAGCGAGATTATGCACACCGCTCGATGGTCGCTGACTTCTCTCTTTGTTGGATATCTGCTCGTTGCGCAATCATTCGCCGCGCCGCCGGACGAAGACGACGAAGAATTTCGGCCGGGGTTGGTGGCCGAGTATCGCGCGGGGGAGCGGGTTGCCACGCGAATTGATCCGGATGTGGCATTTGCTTGGGACGAGGCGGCTCCGGATGCGCGGGTCTCGGCCGAGCGGTTTGAGGCGACGTGGCGCGGGTTTTTGCTCGTCCGGCAGGAGGCACAGCATCGACTGCACGCCTTTGTGCAAGGGGACGTGTCGGTGGAACTCGATGGTCGCCGCGTGCTGCGCGGGTCGGCGAAGCAACCGCAGTGGATCAGCGGCGACCAGTTCGCTCCGGCATTTGGCGAACGCCCACTCGTCGTGACGTTTCGCAAAACGGAGAAGACCGCCCAACTGAAACTCTTCTGGTCTTCCGACATGTTTGGCCTCGAACCGTTGCCGCCGGAGTTACTGTTCCATGAACAGACGCCCGCCGAAGTCACGCTCATCGAACGCGGCCGTCGACAGTTCGCGGCCTTTCGATGCGGGCGTTGCCACGTTCGCGAAGGGGATTCGCTCGCGCCGGCAGCTCCGTCGCTGCAACGTGTCACGGCCGGAATGACCGGCGAGCAAATCGCGAAGCGGCTCGCCCCCGCGCTCAACTCGCCCGATGCGACGGGACTCGATCGGCGAATGCCGCACTTCCGATTGAACGAAGAGCAGGCTCGGCATCTTGCGGCGTTTCTTGTGAAGCAATCCGAAAGCACGAAGCTCGACGAAGCCAAGACGATCAAACCCAAGACTCCGAAAGAGGGCGAGGTCGTCGTCGCTCCGCAACGGCGCGGTGAGTTGCTGCTGCGAACGGTCGGCTGCCTCGCGTGTCACCGAGTCGGCGAACTCGGCAACTCAAACGACCTGCCGTTCGCTGGCCCCGATTTGACGCACGTCGATTCACGCCGCTCGGCGTCCTGGCTGACGACTTGGCTGGCTGATCCGCAGCGGCTCAACGCCGATCATCGAATGCCGGTGTTTGCATTGACCGAGGAAGAACGTCAGTTGATCGTGATGGCGCTGAAACCAAACGGAGACGGCGCGGTCATTCGGCAGGGTAATCTTCGCCTCAAACCTGGAATCGTCGGATCAAAGCGAGATCTTGCAAACGAAAAGCCCGACGAAGAGACCAAGGAATCGCCCGTCGATGCTGGTCGGCGATTGTTCGTTGAGCACCGTTGTGCCGCGTGTCATCGAGCCACCGATCCCAAGCTCGCCGAGTTCGCGAAGCCAAAAAGCGACCTGTCTCGCCCGACCGACTGGTCGCAAGGTTGTCTCGATGAGCAATGGGTCAACGACAACCAACAGCATCCGATCTATCCGAAGGGGCTCGACCGCGCCGCGATCAAAGCGTTTGTCGCGTCGCGCTGGGATCGGCCGCTGTCTCCGGAAAGCCAATTCGTGCGCGGCACACGGCTGCTCGAAGAAAAGAATTGCTTCGCATGCCATCCGCGACACCGAGGCATTGGACTCGGCCAGACTGCGAAGGTCGTCGCAGCGGCGGACAAGGATTTGAACGGCCAAGCTCCGGCGCTTGTTCCGCCGTCGCTGAATTCCGTCGGCGACAAGCTGCTCGACGAAGCGCTGAGCATCGCCGTGCGCGGCGAACGTCAGCCGATCCGCATGCCGTGGCTTCGCGTGCGGATGCCGAGGTTCAAGCACTCGCCGGATGAGATGGCGATGCTGACGCGGTACTTGGTGGAGCATGATCGGATACCGGCGGAGACCGGGGGACAAGGAGAGAAGACGACGATCCCCGTGTCTCCCGATCCCCGTGTCTCCTCGTCCCCCTCTGCTGAAGCCCATCTCGCTGGCCAAGCTCTCACCGGCGTGCGCGGTTGGAGCTGCATCGCGTGTCACAAGATTGGCGACTACGAGCCGAAGCAGGTCGCGCTGGGTGCTCGCGGGTCGGACTTGAAGATGCTGGGGAAACATCTGCGGCCGGAGTTCTTCTTCCGCTGGATCGCCTCGCCGCTGCGAGTCATCCCCGGCGTCGAGATGCCGCAATACAACCGCCCAGTCGCCGGAGTGCTCGACGGCAATCTGTCGCGACAACACGCCGCGTTGTGGCAAGCACTCAACGACCCCAACTTCCAACCCCCAACCAACCCCGCCAACGTCGAA
>Ga0194131_10001941_pt1 | contig 34561 bp, 42 predicted proteins | sample TA2KigO120mmetaG_FD_148631 | JGI IMG/M metagenome (GOLD analysis project Ga0194131, IMG submission 148631) | Freshwater microbial communities from Lake Tanganyika, Tanzania - TA2015053 Kigoma Offshore 120m | ecosystem: Environmental > Aquatic > Freshwater > Lake | place: Tanzania: Lake...
AGGTGATGGTCCTTCGAAATTTTCGGGTACTTGCCGAAGATGTCGCTCGAATCCGGTGTTTCCACGTGCGGCTCGAGCGCAACGGCTCCCTTCTGCTTCGCGAGCTTGAACAGCTCGAAGAGGCAGGAAAGGAGCTCCAAATAATGCTCCTTCTTGTAGACGGGGCCCTTGAGTGCCGCGATTGTCGCTCCGATCGAGCCTTTCACGATCTTCATCGGGTTGCCGATGATGAAGGCGCCAATGCCGGCACCGACGATGATCACGTACTCGAAGGGCTGCCAGAGCACGCCGAGTTTGCCACCCATGGCGACAAAGCTTCCAAGCACGCAGACCATCACGATGACGAGGCCGATGATGACGAACACGGCGGTGGGTCCTCAGGGATCAGGTAAATGTTTGGCGCATCAACTGATACAGCCGGTCGCGGCACGCACGGATGCCAGTTCGCTCCGAAAGGGTGGTTCACGTGTCAATGTTGATCCGATCCGGACGGATCAAAATTATTGGTTGGCATGGTGATTGCTGAGTGGGGGCGCGCAACAATCGCGTCCACTAGGAATTGGCATGTCGATATCGGCTTCACTCGGGAATGCGCTGTCGGGGTTGTACGCAGCCCGCGCCGCCCTTGATACGATCTCGGCCAACGTCGCCAACGCCAATACTGTCGGCTACGCGCGAAAGGCCGTCGATCTCTCAGCCAGGGCGGACTCATCCGGTGGCGGCGGCGGTGTCGAGGTCCGGAGCATCGTCCGCTTCACCGATGCATTTCTTCATGACGCCGATGTCGCCGCGACTGCCGATCGCGGCCGCTCTGAAGCCTATTCGGCGATGGCCTCGGAACTTGATGGTGCGCTTGGCGAGCCAGGAACCGGACGGGACCTCTCCAGCCTGATCTCGAGGCTCCGTGAAGCCTTGACCGCGGCAACGGCTGCACCGCAGGACGTCTCCAAGCGGCGCGCTGTCGTTGAGGCGGCCGATGCCATGGCGCGCGGGTTCAGCTCGATTTCTAAAGCGGTAACCGGTGTCCGGGCTCGCTCGACCGCGACCTGCAAGGACCTCGTTTCTAAGCTCAATGGTCAGCTCGCCTCGATTGCAGGTTTAAATCAAAAGATCGTATCGGCTCGCCAGACGGGCATGGAGACTGGTCTGCTAGAGGACCAGCGTGATGCCGTCATCGGCGACGTGTCGAGGCTCATCGATCTGAAGCTGCTGCGCCGTGATGGCGGGGCGATCGACGTACTCGTCGCAGGGAGGCAGGTCGTTTCCGGCAGCAGGGCCTCGCCTCTTGCTGCGTCGTCGAACTCGTCCGGCCTTGTCGCTCTGTCGATCGATGGGCTTACGATCACCGATGGGGTGGCGTCCGGTTCGATCAAAGGCAACCTCGACGTTGTCAACAAACTGGTCGCTCGTACCGATGCGGATATCCGTGATCTCGCGGCGTCCGTCGTTCGCGCCCTCAACGCTGCGCACAGCTCCGGCACCAGCATTCCGGGCCGCCCGCTCGTCGAGGCGCAACCCAGGGTTTCCGCCGGCGAGCCGTTCTCGTTCGCCGGCAAGTTACGCTTGATGCTGGTGGACGGCGATGGAAAGGTAACCGCGTCGCAAACCATTGTCCTTCCCCGGCCCGCGACCATTGAAGGCTTCGTCAACAGCATCGACCTACCGGGTGTCACGGCGGCCTTCAATCAGGGAAAATTGACCATCGACGCGAGGGCCGCCGCTCCCGCACGGAATCTCGTCTGGTCCGCGGAGCCAGGATCGACGGTGACTTTAGCCACAGCTGGTGGCGAGACCGATACCGGCGTCTCGCTACCCCAGTTCCTGGGCCTGAATGACATGCTGACGCTCTCGGCGGACCATAGAGCGATGGCGGTACGCCCCGACCTGCTAGCGCGACCTGAACTTCTGGCGCATGCAAAGCCCCAGTTTTCGGCTTCAGCCCCTAATTTCGGCGCGGTGGTGACCGGCGCAGCGGACGGACGAAATCTCTCAGCGCTTATAAGCGGCCTCGACTCCCAAGTTGTGATCGGTGGTGCTGACGGGCGTCCGGAACGCGCCGGCGGCCTGAGCGACGTGAGTCAGTCGATCGTTCTGTCGCTCGCCGGCGAAGCAACGCGTGCGGCTGCAGATCGGGACGTCTCGGCCAAAACCGCCGACGAAGTGCGATCGAAGATCGCGACCGTGTCGGGGGTCAGCATCGACGAGGAAATGGCACAGATCAATCTGTACCAGAGCACCTACGGGGCCGCCGCGCGCGTCATCTCGGTGGCCAGTCAAATGCTTCAAGACCTCATACGGATCGGGCAATGAGTGGATTGAGTGGCCGCATCGGGGATTTCGCGAGGACCTCGATCCTTTCCGCTTCGGCTGGTCGCTCGAGCGCCGCTCTGAGTGATCTTCAGAGCAAGGTCGCCGACGGCAAGGCGGCGCGTCGGATTTCCGATCTGGGCTTTGAAGCAGGTAGGTATCTCTCCACATCCGCCGAGATCGCTCTCCTCAATACCTACTCCGATAATGCTAAGTCTTTGCAAAAACAGCTTGATAGCCAAACCCAGGCATTGTCGACCTTGACGGATGTTGCGGCCCGCGCGCGCGCGTTGGTGGTGCGCGCGCAGGGCATCGACAATCCGAATGTCGATGAATACGACCTAAACGGTCAGGCGGCCGGGCTGCTCGACGAGACACTAAGCGTGCTCAATGCCCGTTTCGAAGGACGCTATGTCTTCGGCGGCCAAGTGACGGAAGCGCCACCAGTCGGGTTCGGTACCATGGTTTCCCTCAACTTGGGGACGCTCGGTGTGGGCGGCGGAACCCTGCGCGTTTCCCTTGGCGCGTCGCCTATCAACGTCGATATCGCGGTGGCGCCTGGGGGGCAGCCGACAGAGGTGGCGCGGAATGCGCTCCTCGAAGCTGCCCGTCGCAACGACCTCGGGATCGGCGATGTCATCGTGACCGCGAGCGGAAATCTGTTGATCCGTCCTTCGTCTCCGGACTCGCAGCTGATCGTTCGTGTCGTGCCGCCCAATGGCTTCGGTGCATCGGTGACAACTTTCGCTGAGCGCGCGGTGCCGCCCGAAACGCAGGGCCAGTCCTTCAGCTACTACTGGGGCGGTGCGAGCGCAGACATTCAGAAGATCGCCCTCGGTGACGGCATCGCACAGCCGGCCGGAATCGCGGCCGATCAGCCTGGCATCGAGAAGCTTGTTCGCGCTTTGCGCATTCTCGAAACCCTTAAGGCCGCGCCATCGCTCGACGCTTCGGGCAAAGCGTCTTTGGCATCGGTACTCGATCTCATCAACGGGTCGATCGATCAACTCGGTCAGCTCGTCGGTGTATTGGGCAGCCGCCAGGTTCTCGCAGAAGATCTTGCGGCCTCGCACGAACTCACGCGCCTCCAGTTGCAGGATACCGTCGACGGGCTGGAGAACCTCGATATCGGCGAAGCTATGACTCGGCTTTCATCAAACCAAACCCAGTTGCAGGCTGCCTACATGATGCTCGCACGGCTGGGATCCTTGTCCTTACTTAACTTCCTCAAGTAGTGGAGCGAGCGGTGTCTTTGATTGCCCCTGAAGGCCTCCTGCTTGGCGCGATCGCCGGCGTCTTCGCGGTTCGCCTCCAGCATGATCCCCAGTCCGAGTCTGCCCGTTACATTGACACCCGCTTCGGACAGATCGCGCTCGTCGAGCGGCAGATCTTGGAATTTCCCGGCGGGATACCTGGCTTCGAGCAGACCAGGCGCTTCGTGCTGATCGACCTTGAGAGCCCTCGCTTCTCGCCGTTCCTCCTGCTGCAGGCCATCGATGGTGGTACCCCCTCGATGGCCGTGCTTCCGCTCGACATCCTCTGCGAAATCTACAGGACGGAGGATCTGTCCGACGCGGTGCGCGCGTTGGGCATTACGTTTGAAGACTGCGGCCTGCTGCTGGTGTCGACCATTCGCCGCACGGACGCTGAGGTTTCCGTCACGGTCAATTTGCGTGCACCGATCTTCGTCGACCTGCGTCGGCGTAGCGCGTGGCAGAAGATCCTGCCGAACGATCGGTACGCGATCCGCCATAGGCTGCGCTGACGGCCCGCAGGCGGAATAGGTTTTTTCATGGCACTTGCTCTCAACGCGAGCAACTTCAATGTCGACGGCCAGGGGAAGGTAACCTTCACCGGCATGGCCTCGGGCATCAATGCTCGGCAGGCCGTCGACTCCATCATGAAGGCCCGGAGCGTCAAGGTGGACTCCTTGAACGCGCGGGTCGATACCAACACCTCAAAAGTCAAGGCGCTCGACGAGTTCAAGGCCAAGGTCAAGGCGCTCAACACCTCGGTCGCGAACCTTTACGGCAAGATGACCGCCGATCGCAGTTTCGATGCTTTCGCACGAAAGACGGTCGCGAGCTCTGCTCGGAGGGTCGGTGATGGAAGCGTCGTCGCCAGCTCCGCCGCGAACCTGGCAACCATCAGCGCGGACAATCGCGCCGCCGCCGGAACCTATAGGGTCGAGATACTGCAGACGGCGCGAGGCGAAAAGATCCGATCCGCGGCTGTTTCGGATGCGACACTAGCTCTTGGTCTGTCTGGTAGCTTTGTTGTGGGTGCCCAGACGCAACTGGCGCGCTACTCGACGGACGCGCTTGCTGGGGTCTCGTGGGGTGCGGATCAGATCAGCATCACCATCGGATCCGGAGCCTCCGTTCATACATTCAACCAGAGCGCTTCCGACGCCGCTGCGCTCGAAGCGGCGTTCAACCAGTCGGCGGCCGCCAGCGGAAGCGGTTTCCAGCTCTCGCGGACGCCGGGTGGATTCGTCCTGATTGGGCCGCCGAGGACCTCGCAACAGGTTCCCGTCAGTGTCGGCGTCGTCGGCGGCGCAACGTTTCGGCCGATCGAGACCACGGCGCCCGATGCAGGCGTCGAGGTAGATGTCTCGGCCTCGGATTCGCTCCAGGATATTCGCAACAAGATCAACAATGTGGCATCTGCGAGCCAGACGCCTTCGGTTTCGGCGTCAATTCTGGCAGTGAGGCCGGGGGAGAACTATCTTGTCCTCGGTGCGAACGAGGCCGCCGGCGATCTGCGCTTTTCCGAGGTGTCGAGTTCCCTGCGATCGGCGGCGAGCCTGAACCTATTTGCGCTTCCTTCGTCTCGCGCGATCGATGTCGCCGATCCGACCCAAGTCACCTCCCTGTCCGTGACCATCGCGCGCCCAGGCGTCGATCGGGTGGTCGGCGAGGGAATCTCCGTCGCAGGAGCGGCCGACGGCGGTGCGCTCGCGAGCCGGCTGCAGTCGACGCTTCGTGCGATTGATGGCGGGCGGCGCGACATCACGGTCGCCTTCGACGGAGCCAGCGGCAAGCTCACGATCACCGATGCGCGGGGTGGTGCCGTCACCACGCTGACATCGGTGCCGGTGGCGTCCGCGGGTGCTGCCGTGGCATCCGCGCGACTGCCCGAGGTGATTCAGCAGGGCCATCGCCTGAGGGTCAATCTCGATGGGCAGTTCGTCGAGAGAAACACCAACAGCGTGTCCGATCTCCTGACGGGAGTCACGCTGAGTTGCTACAAGGCCGAGGTCGGCACCGAAATCACGGTCAGTGTTGAGCGCGACTCCGCCGGAGTTCAGGCGGAAATCATGGGATTCCTCAACTCCTATAACGATATCGCCGAGTTCATCAAGAAGCAGACGGCTTATGACCCATCCACGGGAGTGCCGTCTGCCGGTGCGGTTCTTGCCCGCTCGAGCGTGGTTCGCAGCCTGAACGAATGGTTCCAGTCGAACCTCAGGATCTCGGCCTACGGGAGCTCGGGCGGGACGGTCGTGAAGACCCTGGGAGACATGGGCATCACAATCGATCAGGACCCGTCGTCGTCGACCAAGGGCGAAATACTGGTTGACCAGGCCAAGCTGACAAAAGTCATCCAGTCGGATCCGAACGCCGTTCGTCAGGTGTTCGCGATGGTTCCGACTACTGGGAGCGGGCGCCTTTCGGTCGTAGGTTTCAACAAGGACACCGCTCTTGGAAGCGGCGGGAACTATCAGTTCGCCTTCACCCCGGCGGCAGGAGCGACTCCTGCGGCCGGGACGTTCCTCGAGAACGGCACGCCGCAGTCGATCGTCAAGAATGGCGACGTCTTCACGGTCACGTCGGGGAGCGCGAAAGGCCTCGTCCTGCTGATGACGGGTGGCGAGGCCCTCGATACGTCCGTGGTGCTCGGCAATGGCATCGGCAGCCGCGTGTTTGGCCGGACGACGTCGCTCCTGGCGGCGGATAACGGTGACATTGATGTGGAACGCAAGTCGATTGGCGATTCGAGCTCGGCGATCAAGGAGCGGATCACGGCGCTCAAGGAAAGAATCGCGCGCGAGAGAGAAAATCTGCTGGAGCGGTTCACTCGAATGGAATCGGCCCTGTCGAAGATGAATTCGGTCAAGCAGCAGATCACATCGATTGTCAACTCGATGACCGGCAAGCAATCGGGATAGGAAAATGTTTGAGTTAGCGACACGTACATACCAGGAAAATCGCGACGCCAATGTGTCCAGCGTCGAGGTGCTGAGTCAGCTATTCTCCAAGATCATCGGCGCGATCAACGCTGCCAAGGTCGCGGCAGTAAACGGCCGCATTGACGAACGGCACCAGCAGGTTTCCAAGGCGACGGCCGCGCTGATGGGGTTGCGTCGGGCGCTCGACCTCGAGCGTGGCGGGGCCATCGCCTCGAGCCTGGACAGGCTCTATCATTTCGCCCTCCTGCGGCTTACGGAGTTCGAGATCAAGAACGACGCGCGTCATGCAGAAGAGGCCATCAGCGTCCTGGCGCCGATCGGGGAGTCTTGGCGCAGTTTGGCGAACGAGCAGCCCTCGCTGCCCGAAGCCTCGCAACTGGCGGTTCAGCGAGCGAGGAGCGGCGCTGCCGCTGCTCCCGTGGCCTACTCGCTTAAGATCTGAAGCTATGGATGATTTATGGGGTGGCAATGGCACGAGGATTGCTGCGTGAAGGGCGGGTAATATCTTTTGATCAGAGTTCGGGAGGATTTCGGCAAATGAACGGATCGGTAGAAGAAGCAAAGTTGGCGTTGGCCTCGGCGATCGAGGTTGGCCGTCCGGCTGGCATCGTGGCCGCCCTGCTGGGGATTGTCGCCGCGAACATCGACGTCGCGGTCGAGGCCGCCGTCGAGAGTCGGATCGAGGATCGCTGCAACGCGGTCAATGAGGCCCTGGGCGTCATCTGCGATCTGCACAGCGGCGTCGATACCAAGGCTGACGACGACTGGAGTGGTCGTACACATGCCATCTACGAAGATGCGCTTCGTCTAATGACCCTTGCCAATGTCCGCAACGACTGGGTGCTATTGCGGCGGGCGCGCCATCTGCTTGAACCTCTTCGCCTCGCGTGGGCCGCGTTGGACTCTTGCGACGCTCCGCCGGCAGCGCGGCGCGTCGAGGATGACCGGGCCGCGCTCGTGATGGCCGCTGACTGACATGACGCGGATATGATCGCTCAAGAGATCAGTTGGTCCCGCAGGGCCGCGACCGGCTGGGAGGCCGGGGAGAGCGCGTCGGTACGGGCGGCTGCCGGAGCCCGCTTCCTTGCGTTGCTCAGCGATGCTTTCGGTTCAGACCTCCCGGTACCATCGGCCGCAACTGAAGCAGCGGAAGCCTCGGCGCCGGCGTCTGTCGCAGCGGACAGCCGGCGGAGCGAGGTCATGGCATCGCCGTCCGGCAGCGGGCGTGGTGTCGTGGCCGATCAGCATGAGGTCGTGGCCGATCAGCATGAGACGGTGTCGAGCCCGGCAACCGCTCAGCAGTTGCGTCCGGCCTCGACCAATCGTGGCGACTCCCTTCCGGAGGGTCCGGCACAAGACTTTCGATCTGGTGTACCCCTCTCAAAGCGGACAGCGGATCTGCTGAGTGACGGCGCCGAGCGTGCGTGGCAGGCATCCAAGGAAGCGTCATACGTCGAACGAGGCTCCCGCGTATTTGGCGAAACCACTGCCGACTCGAAGACGAGCCCGCGGGCCAGGTCGGCCAGTACCGTTTTTTCCAGGCCAGAAGACGGGCAAGGGGCGAGCAGGCAGTCGGCCGTAATCTTCGCGACGCTGCTTCATGTTCAGGGCGAGGCCGGAGCCGAGAAATCCACCTCACCGGAAGGCCTACCCTTGGGCGCGCGCGCTCCTGCCGGGGGGCGTTTGTTCGCCGGGTCCGGAGGCTATGCGCGCGCTCAGGCCAACAGTTCATATGCGGAAGCGGCGTCCGTCGAGTCCGGCTCGGCCGATCTCAGCGCGCTGTCGCTCGACGAGTCGCTCAAGGGCCTGATCCAGCGCCTACGCGCCGGTGCGGTTACGGTCACCAGGGTGGGGGATGCCTGGCAGTTTCGGGGTCCGATACCCGGACTCGGAGCAGTCGACATTCGTGTCGCAAAGGATCCCCAGGGTGGGCTCAACGGAACGGTTTATGTCTCTGAACCGGCGGCGCTGGAGCTTGCACTTTCGATGACCCGAGCTGCCGACACCTCGCCACTTCGTGCTGCGGGTGAGCGGATTCGTTGGAAAGTTGTCGGGCCGAACGGGCGTCAGACCTCGCTAGCGGCGCTCAGTGTGCCGTCGTCTCGTCTTCATTCGGAGGATTTATGACCCTTGTCAATCCAGTCGCCGGATCGTCGGCGGCGACGAGCAAGCCAACCAGCGCGCTCGGCAAAAACTTCAATTCTTTCGTGAATATCCTTGCGGCACAGATCCGAAATCAGAATCCGCTGGCGCCGATGGACACGCATCAATTCACCAACCAGCTGGTACAGTTCTCGCAGGTCGAGGAGATGATGGGGCTGAAGGAGAGCTTCGGTGCCATCTCGACCCAGATGTCCGAAGCCAATCTCATGTCGGCCGGCCAGCTAATCGGCAAGGACGTCACGTTTAAGTCGCCGACGGTACGGCTCGAGAAAGGGAGCGCTGAGATCTCCTTCAATGCGGGCCCTGGCGTGGCCGGCGTGACGGCCACAATTAAAAGGAATGACGGAAGCGTCGTTCGGTCGCTGCGCATGGCGGCTAGCGGGGGTGAGGGGCGCATGCGCTGGGATGGTCTGGACGATCGGGGCAGGGGCGTTGCTGAGGGAGTCTACAAGGTCGAGATCCAGGGCCGAGATGCGTCCGGCAACCCTGTGGAGGTCACCGCCAACGCGAGAGCGACGGTGACGTCGGTCTCACGGGGGGGGGATGGCAGCATCAGTCTTTCCACCACCTTGGGAAGCGTGAGGTTTGGTGACGTGGTGTCGTTCGGAACAAAGTCGTAAGCGCGGGAGTCCCACCAGATGAGCCTCTACAACACCTTCAACACCGGCGTGAGCGGTCTCGGTGCTCAGTCCCGCCGTCTCGGCGTGATCTCGGACAACATCGCCAATGTCAATACGACGGGCTTCAAGGCGGTTCGCAGCAACTTCTCAAATATCATTGCCGGAGAAGCTCAGTCGTTTCGTAGTGCCTCGAGCACGGTCACCATGGTCGCGAAGCCTGATGTCGATCGCCAGGGCCAGATTCAAAAAACCGATGTACCGACAGATATGGCCATCTCTGGCAACGGGTTTTTCATTGTTCGCGACCGGTCGGACGTCAACAGGTTCGGGTACACCCGCTCCGGGTCCTTCGTGATCGACAGCCAGGGAGACCTTCGAACCCGAGAGGGGGCGTATGTTCAGGGTGTTGCCATCGTCGATGGCGTCCCGGCAAAGGCACCGAGCTACGGCGATCTCAAAAACGTTCGCGTGCCCCAGAGCACGCTGTCGGCTGCGACCACCACGAAAGTTGCCGTCGCGGCAAACCTCCCGTCCGACGCCGGTATCGTCGATGCTAAAACATCACCCTATGTTGCGTCTGTTGATGTTTATGATCCGCTTGGAAAAGCGCGCACCCTTGATCTCGTCTGGTCGACGGCCGATAGCGCTAAGCGCGTATGGAAGGTTGCAGTGCAGGAACGCGGTGCCAAGACGGAAGCTGGATCTTTCGAGCTCAAGTTCGATGCTCAAGGCCGCCTGGTTCCGGCAGATGCGAAGGCCGCTGCCGCAACGATTAAGCTTCCAGTGGGAGCCGGCACGGATACCAGTACTATCACGCTCAGCTTCGATGACATGACGGCGCTTTCGGGACGCTTCTCGCTCTCGGCGCTTAACCAGAACGGAGCGCCGGCCGGGCAGCTGGCGGGCATCAATGTGGGCAGTGATGGTGTCCTAAGTTTCGAGTTCTCGAACGGCGTATCCAGGCCGGCCTATCGCATTCCGCTGGCGACTTTCCCTGACCCGGACGCTCTCTCCTTATCGAGCGGCAGTCTCTATCGCGAGACCGTCAAGTCCGGCTCAGGCCTGCCGCTGCTCGCAGGCATCGGGGGGGCTGGTGAGATTGTTTCTAGATCTCTGGAGGGTTCGACGGTCGACATCGCGGAAGAGATGACGGACATGTTGGTTACGCAGAACTCATACTCGGCGAGCGCCAAAGTGATCAATACGATCGACAAGATGCTTGAGGAGGCTGTCCGTCTCGGCGGTTAGCATCCGGCATCGCGACATTAGGGCTTAGCCTGGACCAGGCAGGGGATACTCTGGGCGGATAACTCGGCGCAGGCGCCGCTCGGATTCGTCGTGTGGAAGCGCACGAGGTAGAGTCTGTTGGTGCCCGATCCGGGGGGCAACACCTTGACGTCTTCCGCCGTCACCAGGTGGGGGATAGCGCCCAGCACGCGGGTGACGATGGCGGGCACGGATGCTTCGCTTCGAGCGGCGCCGACCTGTATTACTCCCATCGGCTCGGCGGCCCGTGACGGAGCGGGCTTCGTGACAATGGTTCTCGGGACCTGCGGCGCAGGAGCGGGGGAACGGGAAGACGCCGGGGGCGGTGCTGGGGGCTTGGAATCCGCCACGGGCGGGTTAGGGGGCGAGGGGGCACCTCTATCAGCAGGCGGGATCGCCGGAGGTGCCGGAGCGTTCTCGGACGGTTTCGGGCTGGCTTGAGAAGGAGCAGACGCCGGCGGTGCGGGCGCCCCGGCCGCGACGTTCGTGCGAGGCAGAGTTGTCGGAATGGGCAGCCGGTCGAGATTGCGATCGAGCAGTCGTTGGACGATCTCGCGCCACTCGATTTCCACCGGCTGACCCGTGCATGCATCGATCATGGCGCCGACTGGCGGTGCCATGCCAGTGAGTGTTCCCATCAGAGTTGCCTGCAGGGTGGCATCGCGAAAGAAGGCGGCAAGCCATACTGCGGCGACTAGGTCCTCCAGCACCTCGGCTCCCGGCTTTGCCGACTTGACCGAAGCCCAGGCATGCGCGAGGTCGCCCCGGCACATTGCGGCGACGATTGCTGATGGGGTTGTCGCGGCGGGAGTCGCCGTAGCGGGAGCCGCGAAGGCTAGGAGTAATACGAGCATGCGGAGCGCGATGGTCATCGCTTCTCCAGGATCTTGCTCGCGGCGATCGCCCGAAGATAGGCGGTGGGCGTCGGTCCGTTCGGAGCGGCGATGATCCGATCCAGTTCCGCCAGCAGCGCGCGCCTGGCGGAAGCGGAGTCGCCGTCGGCGTTCAGCCTATGGATCAGGGCGAGGCCTAGATTCCCGCGCGACTCTTGGCCCAGCATTCGAGAATCGACGACGCGGCGCATCTCGGCCGGGACGGCCGGCCCGTTTTTCAAGAAGGCGGCGGCGACGAGGATGCGCGAAAGAGACGCCGGATCTCCGGTCCGCATGAGATCGGCCGCGGACTCCGGCAACCCTCCTTCGAGGAGGGCAAGGGCGGCCCGACGCCGGAGACCTGGCGGTTCGCCCTGGCGTAGGATCGCAAGGATGGCCGGCTTGTCCCGATCCAGCCGGGACGGTGAGCCAGCGGATAGATAGGTCCATCCGAAGGCCAGTCCGGCCAGCCCCGGCTGCGTCTGCCAGTTCGCAAGCAGCGCCTGGCTCAAGGTTTCCTCGGAGAGGCTGAGGGCCTTGACCTGGCGGATCGCGACGGCGGCCTTTGTGAGCTGGGAGGACTCGCTCCCTTGGCCGGCGGCGGAGGCCACGGCAACTCCGTCCCCGTATCTGCCCTCCAGGGAGTAGCGAATGGCGAGAGGAGCGGCTACCTCGTGCAGATTCTCTGAGCCGATCCGGGCAAAGAACTGGGCAATCGGCTCAGAGCCGTCGGTTCCCGGCATGACCTCGTTGAAGAGGCATTGGCGCAACCCCTCAGATTTCTGGGCGGCGGACGCTAGGCTTTCGGCGGCTTGTCCGAGTACTTCGCCAAAGGGCTTCCGCCGGAAATGCGCCGCCGCGGCGAGCGCATCGCAGAGAGCATTGATCTCGGAAGCACCGAGATCGTCAGGGAGGTCCAGTGCGCGGGTCGCAGAGGCAAGACCCTGATGAAGCCGGCCGATGGCTGCAGCGAGACGGCGCTGCGTCTGTGGCAGGCCGGCGCTGAACGCCTCGTGCCCCATCCAGCCAATTGTGAAAGCGTAGTCGACCTGCTCCTGCGAACCGGGGCTCGGGGGTTTGGCAACTGACGACTGAAGGCGGTGCGTGGCGGAGAGCAGTTGCGCTGCGAGCCTGTCCTCGCCGGCGTCATAGAGTTTTCGAGCCCCGAGGATCGCCTGCGCCGGCGAGATCGTCGAGCCTTCCCCAGCCGCGGGACCACCGTTCGCCAGAGTTGTCGCCAGGACCGCCAGGATCGTCAGAATTCTGATCAAAGATAACTCTCGATCAGCGCGCCGACCAACATCATCCAGCCGCCTGAGTAGACGAAGTAGATGAGCTTGATGGGGAGAGCGATCAGCACCGGCGGCACCATCATCATGCCCATGGACATCAGGACGGAGGCGACGACCACGTCAATAACAAGGAACGGCAGAAAGATCAGGAATCCCATCTCGAAGGCGATGCGCAGCTCGCTCAGCATGAAGGCGGGAACAAGCACCCGCAGATTCACCTCGCTGGGGGTCTGAGGAGCGGGAATGCCAAGCCGCCGCGCGGCGACACCCTGCATGAGGTTTAGCTCGCCCTCGCCCACGTTACGCAGCATGAACGCCTTGAATGGGGCGGCGGTTCTTTCGAACGCCTGCTGCTCCGATATGGTCTCGTCCATGTAGGGAGCCACGCCTTCGTTCAAGGCCTTTTCGAGGGTCGGTCCCATGATGAAGATCGTCAGGAAGATGGCGAGGCTGGTGAGAACGATGTTGGGCGGCGACTGCTGCAACCCGATCGCCGACCGCAAGAGGGAAAGGACGACCACAAGGCGCGTGAAGCTGGTGATGGTGACGACGATGGCCGGTGCGAGCGCAAGGAAGGCCGTTAGCGCGAACAGCTGCAGCATTGTGCGGCTCATGGAGCCGCCTGACAGGTCGAGGGTGACGGTCTGTGCCGATGCCGTATCGACAACTGTGAGCAGCGCTAGGGCGCACCCGATCCCGAAGCGCCCAACTCTCCCGAAGCTGCGGCGTCCGCGGCTGTTCGCGAGGCGTTTCCTACCTCGCTCCATGCGCGTTCCGTGCATAGGCCAGCAGGCTTTGCTCCCGACCGCCCTGTTCCTCCGCCGACCGGCGCAGCGACTCCAGAGTCGACGAGAGTCGCGAAACGAGAGAGTCGCAGTCGGCAACGACCCCGAGCAGGCGGGCCGCTGTGGATACCCTGTCGCGCTCGGCAAGCAGGCGGGCCTCGTCGCAAAGCTTGCCGACGAGCCCCATGATAGGATCAAAGTCGATGTCGGTGCCGGCCAGGAGGCTCCGCTCCAGGGAGCAAAGGCGTACCGAGATCTCACCGATCAACTCGGTTGCCGCTGCAGGAGAGGTTTCGTTCTGTTCGCCTTCGCGCCGCATTCTCTCCTCCGATACTGCGTCATCGTGTTCCACGTCCGCATCTTGCGACCGGTACGGTTGGGATCGATATCCACGATCACTTCGAACTGGCGAGGACTGATCTCAGTTTCAGCCAAAGTGGATGAATGCACCGCCTAGTTGACTTGTACTTCGGCGCTCGCGACTTCCGACGGCGGCGACACGATCTGCAGGCGAACCGAACTCTGTTCGCCGGGGGGGACGGGTCGGTCGACGACGCGCTCGCACCATCGAAATAGCGGCTCGGAGCGCTTGTTCATGAGCCTCACGCAAAGATCATAGGACCTTACTGCGGCCGTGCCCTCATTCCTGACGCTGACGTCGACGGTGAGTAGTTTGCTGGTCATATCCCGGTTAACCTCGGAATTGACGATCGACAGGCCAGGCTCAGCCGCGTTGGCGACCGAAGCTTCCTGCGGGCGGCCCAGCCAGAAATAGGCAGCCGTGGAAGCCGCGATGCCAACAATCAGAATGCTGCCGACCGCCGCGGCCAGACGTTTGCGTGAGCGGGGGGCTGGCGGGGCTGCGTCGTCAGATTGGACGGGGGACTCCTGTGCCTCGGACGGAAGATTCTCGAGGACCTCGGCTGGCTTAACGGTCCAGACCAGGTCGCAGCTCTGACACATGATCAGACGGCCCCTGGCGGGAACTTCGATTGCTTCGAATTGGGTATACTCGCCGCAGGATGGGCAGAGCACGCGCACGATCACGCTCCTAAGCTAGGCGAAGCTGCCCCGGACGAGCGCAGCCTCGGTGTTGCAGGAGGCCAACATCGGTGCAATTCGGAATCCCTGCACCCCTAGTTCGATCCGTTATGAAGTGATCGGCGAGTGACGCCTCTCTCGATGGCGATCAAAGTGGGCACGAGGAGACGAACCAATGCGCATCGCAAGTCAGCAACTTCTTTCGTCGGCGCTCAGGTGGCTGGACCAGCGGCAGAACTTCGTTGCTCAAAACGTGGCGCAAGCGGATGTACCGACCTATCGGCCTGTCGACTTCCGGAAGTCCTTCGCCGATCTGGTCCGATCACCGCTTCAAACCCGGTTGCGCCTGACTACCAGCTCCGAGATGCATATCGAGCCCCGGCCGCGTGCCGGCGCCCCTGAAGTGGCCGACGTCTCTAACGACGAGAGCCTAAACGAAAATCGCGTCGATCTCGAAAAGGAGATGGCCGTCTTGGCGGAGGTGACGTCGCAGCAGGAGATGGCGACCGCCGTTTACAAGAAGAATTTGCAGTTGCTTCGCCTGATGGTCAGGGGATCGAAGGAAGGAGCCTAGCGCATGAAGTTCACAGACCTCCTTCACGTAGCCTCCTCGGCCCTATCGGCCCAAGGCACACGTCTGCGCGTTTCCGCCGAAAACCTGGCGAACGCCGGCACGGTCAACGCGCCTGGCGAAGAATCGTTCAAGCGCAAGATCGTCGTCCTCGAGGCCGTCTCGGGCCGTGATAAGGGGCCGGCGATGGTCCGGGTCGGCGAAATCGCTGAATCGGAAGAAGAGGGGTCGCTCAAGTACGAGCCGGCTCATCCGAAGGCGAATGACCAGGGGTATGTCCTGTACCCGTCGGTATCTCCGATCATTGAGATGGCGGATCTTCGAGACGCAGAAAAGAGCTATCGCGCGAACCTTCAGGTGATCGAAAGCGCCAAGCGGCTGGTCCGTTCCGCCCTTCAAATCATCCGTTAGCACTCAGGAGCGCATATGAAGATCTCCAATCTCATTAACCAGAGCCAGGCTCTCCAGAAATCCGCCGGCGCCGATGCCGGTGGTCGATTTGCCAAGACGATCGCCGATCTAGCAGCTCAGGCCACCGGCTCCGCTGTAGCCGTCGAGGGCGCGTCGAAGGCAGTTGCGTTGGGAGCGGCCGATCCGACCGAGGTGGCGACCACGATCGCGCAGGCCGAGTTGATGCTGGAATCCGTCGTCAGCATCCGCGACAAGGTCATCTCGCTCTACAACGAGCTCGTGCGCACGCCGATATAGGCCCTTATGGCGGACCTTGATCTCCTCTCCCTAACCCGGGACGCCGTGATGATGATCGTGAAGGTGAGCGGTCCGGCTCTGCTTCTCGGCCTCGTCGTAGGGACCGTCATCGCGTTGGTGCAGGCGATCATTCAGGTGAACGAGATGACGCTCACCTTCGTGCCGAAACTCGCCGCAATCCTCTTCAGCGTGATCCTGCTCGGACCGTGGCTGGGCGCCGAACTCGTCGGGTACGGACAGGTCACATTTGGGCGTCTTGCTGCCTATGGTCAGCCGTCCGGAGACGGTCGCCCATGACGGGTGGCGGTGTAGCCGAGCCCGCCGAGGGCACCGTCGGCGCGGTCCTGACCCAGCAGGAGGTGGCTGATCTCCTGGAGGGGCGGCAGCAGCTGCAGAGCGACGGGATCAAGGGCTATCTGCAAAAGCTCAGCCAGCAGAATAGCATCAGCGGCAGATTGCCGGTTCTTGACATCATCGTCGATCGCTTCGTGCGGGCACTCAATACGACAATGAGAAATTTCACCAGCGAGAACGTCGATATCTCGCTGGATAACATGTACAACGCGCGCTTCGGCGACGTCATCAGTTCTCTTGAGCCGCCGGTGATGATCGGTCTGGTGCGGTCATCGGCCTGGCGCGGTATGGCACTATTTTGTGTCGAATCGCAGCTCATCTACGCGGTCGTCGATGTTCTGCTTGGCGGTCGACGCGGCGGAGACCGCGACTCGCTCGAAGGCCGGAGTTTTACCTCGATCGAGCGCAGGCTGATCCGCCGTATGCTGGGAACGATGCTGGCGGATCTCGAGGTCGCATTTGCGCCAGTTGGCGCTCCCGAATTTTCGCTCGAAGGGATCGAGACCAACCCTCGGTTCGCGAGAGCGGCGCGCCCGGACACTCCCACGATCGTCTCCGTGATCCGTTTTTACATGGAGGACCGGGGAGGAAAGATCCTAATCGTCTTTCCTGCGCCGCTTTTTCACGAAGTGCGCGACGTCCTTAGCCAGCCATTCTACGGCGACAGCGCGGATGGGGACATCGGCTGGACAAATCAGGTCAATAGCCAAACGATGATCACGAAGGTAGGCGTCGAGGTCGTGCTGGATACGATCCCCGTCTCTTTGGCGGAGGTCATGGGGTGGGCGCCCGGATCTCAGCTCCACCTCAACGCCACCCGATCCTCTCCAGTCGATCTGAAGATTGGAACAAAGATCGTGGCGAGGGGCGAACTCGGCCGGAACGGCACGCAACTTGTAGTGAGGCTACTTTGAGTCAGGAAATGTGGATTGTGACGGCTTTCGCTGCAGCATTTCACACCGGACTTCTCGTGCTGGTGTTCATCTACCTGCTTGGCGTCCACCGCCGCCTGAGTGAGCTGCGCAACGCCCGAAGCGAAGCGCAGGCCTGGCTGCAGGAATTCGGGCGTGTGCTCTCCGCCGGTATCACGACGACGGCGGACCTGAAAAAGAGCGTCGCGGTCGCGCAAAACGACCTCAAGGACTTGCTGGCCCGAGCGGACCAGCTGCGGTCCGGCGGGGCGGCCTCGTCCATTCGGCTCGCTGGTGCGAGCCCGGCAGCCGCCACCGAAGCCAGGCCGGCGGCGCGCCCGGCGACGGCCGGCGTCCGGCCCTCTGTTGATGTGAGGATCGACGATGAGCCTGCAGAGCCGCGTCGCGCACGCGTAGCGACGGGTTTGCGCGAGGCGTCTACGCCCGATCATCCGCTCGCGGGACTGCGCTGAAATGAAGATCCTTCGAGTTCTCCTGGTCTTCGGGTTCCTGATCACGGCCGTGACCGCTACGTTCGGCATTTGGAATGGCCTGGTCCATCAGGGGCCATCCGACATGTCGCTAATCAAGACCAGTATCGCGGCGGATCCCGGCAAGGCGCCAAAGGCCGCGGCGGCGGAGCCCGCACCCGAAGCGGCACCACCACCGGCTCCCGTTTCCACCTCCTCACAATCACCCTCCTCGGCGCCGCCGCCGAAGGAAAGTGCCTCGACGGGCGGCAAGCAGAGCCTTGGCGACGCTCCGGTGTTCGAACCGCTCGACCTTACCCCCGGTCAGGCGGCTCTGCTTGAGCAGGCGCTCGCCTACGGCCAAGCCGTTCGCCGCCGCGAGGAGACGATTGCGTTGCGCGAGCGCGCGCTCGCGGTGGCTCGCCAGGAACTCGAGCGCCGCCTGGACCTCGCGAAGAAGACCATAGAGCAGGCCTCGGCGAGCCAGCGGGCCGCCGTCGAGGCCGAGCTGGAGGGTAAACGCCGCGAGCTGCAGGCTCTTCAGGCCGAGGTTGGACAGAGAGAGGAGAGCCTCAAGGCTCTGGCGGCGAAAATTCGCGAGGACGCGACGCAGAAGACCGAAAAGACCATCGCAGCATACCGGAGCATGAAGCCTAAGAAGGTGGCCGCCGTTCTGTCGCAGATGGACGCGGTCGAGGCCGCTACCGTGCTTTATCTCCTCCCGGACGAACAGCGCGCGAAGGTGGTCTCCGAACTCGACCCGGCCATCGCCGGAGCGCTTCTTCGCACCCCCTTCGCCAGCGAGCTCGCCAAGCTTACGACGGCGGCCCAATGAAGCGCTGCGCCGCCCTCGCGATCGCCGCAATACTGATGATGTCCCCGGGCTTGGCCGTCGCGGAAACCGAGCTGCTTCCACTGCCCAAGATCACTATTCGTTTCGCAACCGGAACACCGCAAGGGATCGGTCTGAAGGTGGCAGTCGAGGTCAAGGTCGATCAGCTTGAGAGCGTGCGCGGCAACACCGGCGTTCTCCAGGACGTCGTGTTCCTGGCCGGCTTCGACTTCCTCGCCTCGGCCCGGCGCATGGCACCGCAAGCTCCTTCGACGACGATCCTGAAAGAGCGCATTGAGCTGGAGACCGAGCGTCGCCTCGGCCGCCACACCAAGATCAAGGCACACCTTCAGGAACTCTCGTTTCAGTAGCCAGGCAGCATGACCCAATGACTTTTCTGTTCCTCCTTCTCGCCCTGCTTCTGTCTGTGGTCATCGTCTACCTCCTGGTCTCCAACATCAGGGCCAGCGGAGAGCTGAAGACGGTGCTCGGACAGATAGCCGAGCTTGAGCGCGACAACTCGCTGCTGACCGAGAACCTTCAGACGGCCAAACAGGGACTTGCGGACGCCGAGCAGAAGATGAAGAGCTTGAGAAGTGAGCTCCGTGCGGAGATCGACGGTGGAGCATCGGGTAGCGATCGTGGGTGAAATCATTTGAAGAGCCAGGAACGTCATGGCGAGTAAAGACTTCGCAAAGCTGACCGGCGGCGAGAAGGCCGCCATCATGATGTTAGCTGTTGGCGAAGATTATGCCGCCAAGGTTTTCTCGATGCTGGACGAGGAAGAGATCCGCGATCTCTCCCAGGCGATGGCTACCTTGGGGTCGGTCGACGCCCGCACGGTCGAGCGGTTGTTCGTCGACTTCGCCAATCAGATCTCTTCGGGCGGCTCGGTCAGGGGGACTGCGTCGGCGACCCAGAAGCTCCTGCTGAAGGTGCTCCCGCCGGAGACTGTCGAACTGATCATGCAGGACATCAGCGGTCCGTCGGGGCGGACCGTCTGGGAGAAGCTCGGCAATGTTAACGATACAGTCCTCGCCAACTTCCTGAAGAACGAGTATCCGCAGACGGTTGCGGTCGTCCTCTCCCGCATTCAGCCCGATCAGGCATCGCGTGTGATCGGGCTGTTGCCCGAGTCGCTGTCGCGGGACGTCGTCGTGCGCATGCTGAAGATGGAGACCGTCTCGCGAGATGTCCTGGAGGACGTCGAGCAGACGCTGCGAACGGAATTCATGGCTACGCTCGGCCGCACCCAGAAGCGTGATCCGCACGAGAACATGGCTGAGATCCTTAACAACATGGATCGCACCAACCTTAATCGCGTGATATCGACGATCGAGGAAATCCTGCCTGATAGCGCCGAGAAGGTTAAGAGCCTCATGTTCACCTTCGAGGACATGAAGAAGCTCACGCCCGCGGACATTCAGGTTGTTCTTCGCAGCGTGGACAAGGATGCTCTGGCGATTGCGTTGAAGGGGGCCAGCGAGGAGCAGCGCAAGCAATTCTTCCAGGCCATGTCGGAGCGCGCAGTCAAGCTGCTTCGCGACGAAATCGACGGGATGGGGCCGGTGCGTGTTAAGGACGTCTACGAAGCTCAGCAGCGCATTGTGAACACCACAAAAGATCTCATCTCCAGCGGGCAGATAGAGCTGGCCGAGGAAGGCGAAGGAAACGAGCTCATTGAATAGTGTCTCTGGCCTCGTGCGCCAGCAGGATCGCCGATAAAGCTCACACGTATCTCTGCCGATTCACACCGTGATCGCCGGCGAGAAGGTTCCGGCAACGGACATCAGCCTCCGTTACGCGAGCCTCGCATGGGGCGGCCAAGTCCCGAGCATCGGAACGCCCCTACTGATGCGCTGCTGTTTGGGCACCAACGGGGATCGTTCTCTCAGCTTCTGGAGTCGGGTTGCGCGAACCGACCCGGCAAGGTGCAAGTTCTTGGTGCGCTTCGGAAAGCCGGACTGACGTTTCACGCGCGACCTCAGCAGTCTGTTGGACTCCCTTTCCGACATATAGCGGCCCAGGCGGTGCTAGCTTAGCCGCACTCAGAACGGCCTCAGCATCTCGACGATCTGGGAGCCGACGGGCGGCTGTTGGTAATCCGTGATCATGCCGCGGCCGCCATAGGTGATCCGAGCCTCGGCGATCTTTTCTGATGCGATCGTGTTTTCGGCGTCGATGTCCTGCGGTCTCACGATGCCTCCAACAACGACTTCACGGAGTTCATTGTTCACTCGCAGCTCTTGGCGGCCCGAGACCACGAAGTTGCCGTTTCTGAGCTGATCGACGATAACTACCGCGACTTTGAGCCTGACGCTTTCCTTGCGTTGGGCGCTCCCTGTTCCTTTGAATAGACCGGATCCGCTCGATCCGAGCGCGGCTGCGGTGTTTAGAGTCGGATTGCCCGGCAGGGTTTGCGCGATCTTCGATGCGTAACCAAAAAGATTGCCGAGGTTGAGTGCATCGGTGTTGGAGCGCTCCCTCGAAGTCCCATTCTCCAGGGTCGCGCTGTCTGAGAACTGCACGTCGACTGTGAGAATATCTCCCAGACGTGCGGCGCGCTGATCTTTGAGCAAGGTCTTGGAACCTAGGCGCCAGAGGGAGTTGCTGGTGGGGGGCGCCGGCGGTTCAACCTGGGTTGGATAGGTGATCTTATGTGCCGGGGCGGGGTTGGCGATCTCGGTGATCGGTGTGAGCTTTGGAGGCTGGCCGATCTCTGATAGGCGATCCATCGTCGTGCATCCGGAAAGGAGATTGCCTGCGGTCAGCGTTGCGATGGCGAAGAGAGTGTTCGTGCGCATGGATCTACTCCATGATGACCGTGTTCGCGTCCTGCACCCTAGCGCGAAGCTTCTTGTTGGAACTCTGGCTTCGAATGTCGATGACCTGTCCGGAGGCGCCCGGTTCGAGGGCGACTCCCGCTGCAGCGACTATCAAGTTCGCGGTTTTGACGATGACCCTGACGGAGGCACCTTTGTCGACGACGACAGGGGCGCGCAATTGCGACGTGAGCATGACCGTCCTCGGCTGGATCGGCCACCGGGCCTGCATGCCGACGAGGCGCGCTGTGTCGACGGCCGCCTGATGCGGCACGCGGGTGGCACGAAGCCGGACCAATTCGATGTCTTCATCGGTTATCGTATCGCCGGCGCTCAGCCGCCGGGTCGCTACGGCGACGGCGAGAGCCCGATGAAATCTTCCCTGCAGCAGTCGGACAGAGCCGGGGGTGAGCGGGGATCGGCTTTGTTCCGTTATCGTCGCGACGAACGTGCCGTCGACCGCGGAAGTCCGCAGCTCAGAGAGGTCCGACGCGGAAAGTCTCGGGATCGAGCCGACGAGTCGCAGATCCTCTGGCTTGAGTTCGATCTCGACGCAGTAGCCGAGGCGGCGTTCCAAAGCGATGGTCAGCTCCGCGAGCGCACCCTGCTCTGCCGCAGCGACATCCCGGCAGCCGGGCGCCTGCTGGGAGAGGGACGCGAGCTGCAGTGCCTGAGCGCCAGCGGGCGAGGGGCCGGTCAGGACGGCCGCCAGGAGTAGTGTCCGGATGCGCATGGCTACCTCATCGACTGAGTTGTGGTGTGGAGCATGTCATCGGAGGCTTTGATGACCTTCGAATTCATCTCATAGGCGCGCTGTGCCGAAATAAGAGCGGTGATCTCGGAGACCATGTCGACGTTCGAGGCTTCGAGGAAGCCCTGTTTGACGGTTCCGAAGCCGACATCTCCGGGATTTCCCGTGGTTGGATTGCCGGAGGCGGGGGTCGCTGCGAGAAAGCTGTTCCCGATATTGGCGAGGCCGGCTTCGTTGGGAAAAATGGCCATTTCGAAGCGACCAACGTCGACAGGAACCAACTGGCCGTCGATCGTCGCTTGAATCAGCCCCTGATCGGTGATGCTGATCTGCTTGGTGTTGGCCGGGAGGGTAAGGCCGGGGCGCACGGTGAATCCCTGAGCGGTGACGATTTCTCCGGTTGGGCTGATTTGAAGCGATCCGGCACGCGTGTATCCGGTCACCCCGTTGGGCAGATTGACGACCAGAAAGCCGCGGCCGTTGATCGCAATATCGAGATTGTTTTCGGTGCCGGTCAGCGCGCCCTGCGAATTGATACGGTAGGTTCCGCCAATCTTGACACCGACGCCGGTCTGGGTTCCGGACGAAACCACAGAACCCGCGTCCGAGGTACGGGAGCCGACAGTGACGCCGCGATCCTGGTACAGCAGATCGTGAAAGTCCGCACGCTGGCGCTTGAACCCCGTGGTATTCAGGTTGGCGATGTTGTTCGCGATGACTTCGGTGTTCAGCTGCTGTGCAGCCATGCCGGTGGCGGCGATATTGAGCGATCTAAACATGGTGGTTCCTTAGGCTGAGGGAATCTTGTCGATCGCGCGGCTCTGCCGGTCGTCTTCCATCTGGAGGACCTGCTGCAGCATTTCATAGTGTCGAGATGCTTCGACTAGCAGCGTCATCTCCAAGACGGGGACAACGTTGGCGCTTTCGATGCGACCACCCTGAATAGTGAAGTTGGTCGTCTCCTCCACGCCGGCTTCGTCCAGGCGAAAGCCCGCGGAGCCCGCGCGTTTAAGGGGCGAGTTATCCTGAAGCTGAACGACGCGCACGCGGCCGGAGCGGTCGGCGTCCGAAAAGATCGTGCCATCTGGACCTATGAAGTATTGCTGAGCGGATGGGTTCAGCCGTATCGGCTGATCCCGGTCGCCGAGAACGGTTTCGCCGATCATCGTCTGCAGAGAGCCGTTCGGGCCAAGCTGGAAGTTGCCATTCCGCGTCAATCGGCGCTCCCCGTCCTTCTCTACGACGAAGAAGGCCTTTAAATTGCCGAGGATGACGAGGTCGAGCGGGTTGTTCGTGTCCTGGATGGCGGCTTCGGTGAAGTCGACGTAGGTCTCGGCCTCGAAAGGATAGGCGACCACGTCGGTCGTGTTGGGCTGCTGCATCATCGAGTCGAAGTGGATCGCCGTCCGTCGGTAGCCGTTCGTCGTGGCGTTGGCCAAGTTGTTGGCCGTTACCTCGATCTGGCGCGTAAGCGCCATCTGCTTCGACAACGTCAGGAATGAAGAGATCTGCACTTTACACTCCGCCTATAACCGGCGACTTTTGGCACGGTTGATGGCCGATAGAGCAAGGCACATGCCAGATAAAATTTTGGCGGCTGGGGAAATGCCGGGCCCCTCCCTGGCCGATGTCGCCATCGCGAGGTTGGCGTCCGACTCGCCCGTAGAGGTTCGCGGTGCCGTGGTCGCGGCGAGCGAACATGTCGTCGAAGTCGCCGGCCTCTCGGCCTTCGCCACGGTTGGCGGGGTCGTTGAGTTGACTGATCGCGGTGGCTCCTCGCTTCTCGGAGAGGTCGTCGGCATCCGCGACGGGCGTGTAGTCGTCATGGGGCTGCAGCCGCTCACCAATCTGGGCCCGGGCTGTGCGGCGCGGCTGGCGAAGGCCGTTGGTGAGATCCGACCTTCCGATGATTGGCTCGGCCGGATATTCGATGGGGTCGGCGAGCCGCTCGACGACGGCCCGCCTCCCTCGATCGGAAGGCGCGCCTACCGCTTGCGCGCGTCGCCACCCCCAGCGTCCAGGCGAGGGCTCGTGGCCGAGCGAATAGACACAGGAGTCGCCGCCATAAACACCTTCGCCACCTGCTGCCGCGGACAGAGGCTGGGTATCTTCGCCGGATCAGGCGTTGGAAAGACGACACTTCTGGGCATGCTGGCACGCAATGTCAGAGCCGATGCCCTTGTCATCGCCCTGGTCGGTGAGCGCGGAAAGGAACTGAGTGAGTTTATAGAGAGGTATCTGCCGGCGGAAGTGCGCCGTCGCGCCGTGGTTGTTATATCCACATCGGACCAAACTGCCATACTTCGGCGCAGGGCCGTCCTTGTCGCGTCCGCGATTGCGGAAAAACTGCGCGACGACGGCCTGCACGTCGCTTTCTTCCTGGATAGCCTCACACGGTACGCGATGGCGCTTCGCGAGATCGGCCTGACGGCAGGCGAACCGGTTGGCCCAAGCGGTTATCCGGCGAGCGTATTCGCGGAGCTTCCGAAAGTGATCGAGAGACTTGGGCCTGGAGAGGAGGGAAAGGCGATAACGGCCTTCCTGACGGTCTTGGTTGAGGGCGACGACATGAATGAGCCGGTGGCCGATGCCGTTCGCGGTATCGTGGACGGGCACCTGGTTCTGGATCGAAAGATCGCCGATGGCGGCCGTTATCCGGCGATCGACATCGCCCAAAGCGTCTCGCGCGCCATGCCTCATTGCAATGACGAAGGGGAAGGCCGGCTAATTTCCGAAGCCCTTCGGCTCGAGGCCGTCTATCGGGATATCGAGGATCTCTATAAGCTGTCGATGTACAAGAAGGGGAGCAATTCAGACATAGATCAAGCCATTGATTTTCATGGGAGATTGGAGGTCATGCTCGATCAGCCGGTTGGGGCGGTCGTGGATCTTAGTACCGGCTTCGAAATGCTGCGTAGCCGGCTGAACGGGGGGCAGAATTGAGCCTGGAGCGTCGCCGTGAGGTAGTGAAGCGAGTTGCCAAGATCCGTCGGGCGGAACTCGATCAGCGGCGAGCCGCGCTCGTCGACGCGCGCGACGCGGTCGCTGCCGCCGATGAGGCGTTGGAGTCCCTGGACCGTGAGGCGGCATCACTTGCGGCGACCGTGCGCGGCGAGCCGGACCTGCTCGTCCAGTTGAGCGAAGAGGTTCGGCTGAAAGGCCAGGACCTCGATCAGCGGCTCCTCAGGGAGGAAGCACGGCTCCTGGCCGCCCAGGACCGCGTCGTCGAGGCGCGCGGCGAGCTACGAACCGCCGAGCTCTTCCTCGACAGGAACCGCCGATGATGCCAGGTGACAAAGCCATGGATGCTCCGGACGCCGATTCGGCGGTGCCGTTGGGAAAGGACCGTCTCCTCATCTGTGATGACGACGCGGATTTCGCCGAGGAGGTGGCCGACATCGCAGCCGATGTCGGATATGTCACCGAGGCAGTGACGGACTCGTCGCTATTCGTTGAGTCCGTCGCGAAATTTCAGCCTCGGCTCGTGATGCTCGATCTGAAAATGCCAGGGCTGGATGGTTTCGACCTGTTGAACATTCTCATCGGAAAGTCGGCGATCCGGTCCTTGCTTCTGGTAAGCGGCTCAGATCCGAGAATTCTCCTATCGGCTCGCAGGATCGCGGAGGATCTGGGGTTCCCCAAGGTCAAGACCCTGTCTAAGCCGATTGATCCGGTGATGTTGCGATCGACGCTGCATGAGAACTTCACCGAGGTGCTCTCACTCGATCTTCCGGCGATCGATCGCGCGTTCGAGGACGGCGAACTGATCCTTCACTATCAGCCGAAGGTCAACCTGAAGACGGGAAATGTGACGTCCGTCGAAGCGCTTCTTCGTTGGCGGCACGATCGTTTCGGGCTCTTGCCCCCGCGCGCCTTCATGGGGGGGGGCTCGTCGAGTTCGACCAGATGAGCCGGCTGTGCCACTTCGTCATCGAGCGTGGTGTCGCCCAGGCGGCTGCCTGGGAGAAGCAAGGCGTGCAACTTGCCGTCGCCGTGAATGTCAACGACGGTCGTTGGAGCAGTCGGCCATTTTCCAGTGACTCTCGTCGGCGCTGACGCAGCATCGGATTGCCCCGGACCGGCTCATCATCGAACTGACCGAGACAGAAGTCCTCGGCCAGGCCGTGAAGACGATGGAAACGATGTCGCGGCTGCGCATGATGGGGGTAGGCCTGTCCCTGGACGACTTCGGCTCGGGGTATTCCGAGCTCAGGTCGCTCTATCGGATGCCGTTCAGCGAGATCAAGATCGACAGGGCTTTCGTCATGGAGGCGGCCAAGGGCGATGCCGGCCACAGATTCTTCTCGGCATTGGTTTCTTCTCGGCATTGGTCGGGCTGGGTCACCGCCTTGGCTTACATATATGCGCGGAGGGAATCGAGAATGTTGAAACCTTTTCGGCGGCGCGGGCCGCATCCTGCACCCTGGGTCAAGGCTAATATTTGTCTCGCCCGGTTCCTCCCGAGCAGATCACCAAGGCGTATTTGCGGAGCGGCTCGCTGACTTTCGGCTCGTCCTTTTGACCCCTGCCAAAATTTGGTTGGCATGCACCTTGCTCAGGGCGGGTACGCCGTCTACCGGATCTAGAGGTCCTGGTAGAGGCGACGCTAAAGGGGAATGCAACTATGGCGTTGAACGTTATTTCGAACTTCGCGGCGAACATTGCTCAACGAAACCTGAAAGCAGCCGACGGGCAGGCGACCAACTCGCTGAATAAGCTGTCCTCGGGTTCCCGCGTGGTCTCGGCGAAGGACGACGCGGCTTCAATGGCCATCGGATCGGCGCTTAAAGCCGAAGTCATGGCCATGGAGCAGGCGACGGTCAACGCACGCCAGGCCGGCAGTCTTCTGCAGATCGCCGACGGCGCCATGGCGAACGTCGGCGAGATCTTGATTCGAGGCAAGATGTTGGCGGTGCAAGCCTCTTCCGGACAGTTCTCGTCGACCGAGCGACAGATGTTCGACAACGAGTACCAGTCGCTCCTGGCAGAAATCGATCGTATCGCTATCACCACCAAGTTCGCCGGTAACCTTCTGGTCAACGGCAGTGTCGAAGTGGCCCAGAAGGCCAACGGGCTCAACTACTTCGGTCAGCAGGCCGACGAGTACAAGAACTTTCTCAGCAAGCAGAACGGGTTCGAAAGCATCACCTTCGAAGAGGACGTTTCGAGCTCGGTCTTTCGCTTCGCCTACAACCAGTCGACGCGCGCGCTGACAGCACGAAATATTGATACCGGCACCAGCCAGACCGTCGTACTGGCGAACCGAAGCATCGTCGAAGGACAGTTCGAGACAGTGAAATTCTCGCAGCTCGGCCTCACGGTGTCCTTAAACAACCTTTTCAACAAGGGCCAGAGCGGCTTTCCCTTGGCCGAAGGATTCTCGGCCGAACGCAAGGTCGGTGACATTTTCGAACTTCAGAATCAGTACTTAGCGCCGTCTGTCGACGTCACGCCGGTTGAGAAGGCGCTCGGCCTAACGCAAAACGCGGTCGAAGCCGACGGCATCAACCTCACCAAGGTCGGCGCAGCCTTCGGCCGCCTTCCCCGGCTCTTAAGAATGTCGACGGTTGGCAGTAACTTCTACGTTTATGGGACGAAGGAACGTGATCTGAAGACGATCACGATCGGAGGTAATTTAACCGGATCCGGCAAGTTGGCGAAGGTGGAGGTCACTCACCCGTATGATCTTAAGGCGACCGATCCATCTAAACTCACGATCAGAGTCAACAAGACGGGTGACAATGGCGGGCCGAGCATCACGGTTACCGATAACACCAATCCTGACGCAGTCAAAACCCAGACGATTGTAACATCCGGCACTGGTGAAAAGAGCTATACCTTTAGTACTTTTGGGCTGAAGATCACCACTGCTGCTGGTTTCGACGCTGCCGCCTCCACTTCCGATGGGGCAACGGCGGTTTCCACCCTGCGGGTGGGGTCAGCACTGACCCTTGATAATCGCACGACCATATCGGATACAACCCCGACCTATCGGTCGGTCGCAGAAATCGAGACGCTACTGAGCAAGCAGAGTGCGGTCGTGGCTCCCGCCATTATTGGCATCCTCCAGCGCGAGGGCAACGTCTACACGGCGGAGCTCCGCGACAACACTATCTCGAGCGAGGCCGACCGAAATCTTGTCTGCACAATACGCTTCAGCACGAACAACGAAGCCAAGCCCGATTCAGACTACGGCTCGATATACCTCGCGACCTTGTCGCAGCTTGTTGGCGCCAACAGCACCACCGTGAGTGAGACTAAGCGCTTTAACTTCAAGCTTGGAACTGCGGCTCGCGATACGGACGTTCTGTCCTTTAACGTCGATGGCATCACCACCGATGCCCTGAAGCTGAAGGGAAGCAGCGTCATCAACGAGAGCGTCGCGAAGGCTGCGTCCGCCAAAGTGACCGACGCGATCCTGAAGTTGAGCACCGTGCGCGCGAATGTCGGCGCGTCGCAGAACCGTCTGGAATTTGCCTCAACGAACCTGGCGACGTCGATCGAGAACACGGAAGCAGCGCGAAGCGACCTTCTCGACCTCGACGTCGCACGTGAAATGACGACGTTCACCAGCAAGCAGATCCTGATGCAGGCGGGTGTCGCGATGTTGGCACAGGCGAACCAGATGCCGCAGAACCTGCTGCGGCTGTTCCCGAATGCCGGTTAGCAGGCACGTCTAGGCGATAGTCCGGCATGTCCAAGAGCAAGGCGCCGGAGCCTGAAGAGGCAGCTCCGACTGCGATCGAGGCGAAAGCGCCTTTAGGGAAGCGGGGGCTTCTTGGGTCCCGTGCGGTTTTCATAGGCGGCGGAGTCGCGCTGGCCTTGTCCGCATTTGGCCTCGGCTTCGGCGCCGTCGCATTGCTGCGTCCGGTGCCGAAACCCCTTGCCGCGGTCGAACCGCCGCCGCCTCCGCCTCAGCCGACAGATTTAAAACTGGCGGGATTCGTTGTCCGCGGAATCGTCGGAGGCCGCCCAGTGGGGATCTCGGCCGACCTGACCATCATGCTGCCTTCCAAGGCGTCATTTCTCATCCTCCAGTCGCGCGTGCCCTTTTTGCGGGAAATGGTCTTTGGGATCCTTTCCGGCCATCTCGCGACGGGAGGCGATGAACACGACGAGGACCGCCTAAGGCAGGAGCTCCTAGACCTCGTCAACGAGGTCATTGCCTCGCTTTCATGTGCGGATCTGCCGCCGGCGACGAGGGCGGAGGGCTGCTATGATGGTCAGGAGCTGCCAGCGATGGGAATCGCGATCGGGCGATTGATCCGTTTCTGAAGTGATATTTGTCCGAATGGACCGGTCGTTGAAGTCATCTCTCCTGGCGGTCACCCGAGCCAAGTGGGATATACACCCTCAGTTTTCGCAATCAAACGGTTCCACCTCTCTCCCATGTTCAGTTTCTTGCGTAACCTCTTCACCGGCAAGATGCAGGCGCCGCCGATCGTTGCGCCGGCGAAGCAGGGTGCCGGCAACGCGAAGTTGCAGAGGCTCCAGGAGCTCGACGAGATCGACGCGGCATTGCGGAAGATCATCGCGATATCGCCGGAGAAGATGGAAGGACGCTTGTTCATCCTCAGCCTCGAGGGACATCGGGCGAGGTTCGGCAATACCTGGGGTTACGTCGGCGAAAAGGCGATCAAGACAGCCAAGACCGCGCTGAGGGAAAAGTTGGCCAGCGTCGACATCATGGTGCCGGTGAACGAGGGTATCGACTACATCGTCATGGTGGGCGGCGGCCCCAAAAGGGAGGCCGCGGCGACCGCGTTTCGGATCGATCAGGCGATCATGTTCGCCGTGACCGGCGAAGATTTAGGGCCGCTGGGAGTATCGGCGAAGGCGGTGATCTACGACGCCGCGTCCGACTCGATGAGCTTCCGCCCGCTCAGCTATCTCGACCTCCAGCGCGGGACGAAGGTCGAAACCAAGACCCAGATTGACCTCGAGTCGGAATTGGCCGATGAGGACGATGACGATGAGGACGCGTTCCCGACCGCCGACGCGATCTTGGAAAAGATCCGCTTCGAACCGCGCCCCGTCATGGAACTCGACCGTGGCGTTCTCGCCATGCACCGCCTCACGCCGCTTTCCAGCATGTTTGGCGAAGGCGGCGCCGGTCGCGATCTCTTGGGCGGCTTTGACGATCCGAAGCTTAGGGCGAAGCTCGACTTGCGCGCGCTGCGCTCCGCACGCGAACTCGTCAAGGACCTGTTCTCTCGTATGGCGACGGAAGCGATACTGATTCCTGTCGGTTTCGAGACGCTAGCCAATGCTTATACTCGAGGGCTGCTGGTGAAACTGGCGCAGCGCTACCCGGTCCCGGTCAGGAAGTTTCTCGTCTTCGAACTCACCGATATTCCAAACGGCCTCGCTCAGAACCGCTTCTCGGAAATAGTCGGAATCTTGAAACCCTTCGGCTCCGGCACGATGCTGAGGCTACCGGTCGAGTTTAAGGAGTTCAGGGACATCAGCGACATCGGTGCGGCCGGTGTCATATGCGACTCGGCGTTTTCGCCAAGTGATGAAATGATGGCCTTTTGCGAGGCGGCCAAGATGCAGAGGATCCGTCTCTGCGTCGGCGGAATTGCCGATCGTGGCGCTGCTCAGTCGGCTCGCGGCAACGGCTTCGATCTGGGCTATGGCCCAGCCTTCGAAAACTCGTAGCAGGATAAGCGGCCATGGCCGAAAAGAAGACGGAACCGCCTGCCGAGACGTCGGCCGGCGAAGAGGCGCCGAAGAAGAGCAAGCTGAAGCTGATCGTCTTCGCGCTGTTGGGGCTGCTCGTCCTGGCGGGTGGGGGCGGTGCCGCTGCGTACTTCTTCTTCGGCATAGGGAAACCGCCCCCGCCGGAAGTTGCCGAGGGTGATGCTGCTGCAGACGATCCCAAAAACCCTGCCCCAGACGCCAAAGGTGCCCAGAAACCCTCCGACAAGCCCCCCGCCAAAGGCTCCGACAAGCCGGCAGAGAAGCCGGTGGCTAAGCAGGACGACAAGGGCGGCGGCAAGAAGGGAGAGGTCGGCGGCGGCGCCGGCTTCGTGCCCGTGCCGTCCCTAGTGGTCAACTTGCGGGACGGAAACAAGCTTCGCTATCTGAGGCTCAGTGTCTCGCTCGAATTGTCGGATGCGGCCGCCGAGGGCCTGGTCAGGGGCAAGATGCCGAAAATCACGGATGCCTTGCAGATGTTCCTGCGCACGCAGACGCCGGAGTCCTTTGCGTCGGTCGGCGCGCTCACCACGGTACGTTCCGAGATGCTTATGCGCGTCAATCAGATCGACGATGGGATCAAGATCAAAGCAGTGCTTTTTCAGGAGCTGATGATTCAGTAGCCGCATTCGTGATCGTTCGTGAGTAGGCAGGAAAGGTCAGATAGGCATCGGTGCCGCCGCCGAGGCGAGGCTCAAGGAGCATGTTGCCGCCATGAAGCTTCGCAAACCGCGACGCGACGGTGAGGCCGAGACCGATGCCCTGCTGCGGCTTGGCCCCGGCATTCACGTCTAGCTTGAACGGCAGAAAGGCGAGCTTGGCCTTTTCCGGAGGCAGCTCGTCTCCCCGATCCGCGACGCGGATATCAACTGCGCCATGCTGGACTCTGACCGAAACCTCGACCCTTCCCTGAGAACCGGATGGCATTGGACAGCAGATGGGCGAACGCTTGGCTTATGCGCTGCGGATCGCAGGCGCTGTCCCGGAGATCGCTCGGGAATTCGACGCGCAGGTGTATGCGGAGGGCATCGGCGATCTGGCGGAATACCTCGACGACCCGTTATACAAGATCCCCAACATTAACCTGGGCGTGGTTGAGCTGGATCGCGCTGCTCTCTGCAGCATAGTAGTCAAGGATGATATCGAGGATCTCGGCCGCTTTCGTCGCTTCGGTATGGATGACCTCGCCGTAGCCGTTCACAGTCTCGACGCTAACGGATTGGGCCTGCCTTATGAGCCGGGCTGCGCCCAGGATCGGCACGAACGCCGATCGCAGCTCCCGGCCTAGCAAGCTGGCGAAGCCTCTCTGGTCGATCTGCCCGAACAGTCCCTCGGGCCGGGCGGCCCTTGACCCGCTTGAGGGCATCCTGCAGCTCACTCGCAAGCTGGATCTGGGGCTCAAGCTCGATCGCGATAGACTCCGAGACCGAGCAGTCGAGGACTTCGCCGGCGACCTTCTACTTCGCCGATGCGATGGTACTTCTGAGATCGCCCAGGGAAAGCGGCTTCCGCAGAATGTCGCGGACCTTAAAGCGGATCGCCGTCTACACGGAGGCGATGTTCGCATGGCCGGATATCACGATGAACTGCGGTTCGGTATGGAGCGTTTAGCGGGTGGAGACATGGCGGACGAATTCGAGTCCGTCGATCCCGGGCATGCGCACATCGGTGATAACAATGCTAACAAACGGATCGCCCTCTAGCCGGGCAAAGGCCTCTTCCGCGCTCTCGGCTGTCAAGCATGTATCGCCATCCGCCTCGATGAGCGATCGGATCTCATCCAGGGCGTCCCGTTCATCGTCGACGACCAGGACCTTCCAGGTGCCCTGCGTGTAGCTCGATACGCGTGTCGCATTCAACTCCGGTCGATGGACGTCATCGGAATTCGAAACGCGTAAACGATATGTCCTCCGTTCCCTCGAAGCGCAGAAGTCGATCGACTTCGCGCATCAACCGTTCTCGGAGTTCCTTGCGATCGACACGCTTGCCGAGGTCGAGGAAACTCGTCATCGATGCTTCGTACAGACGCATGCGAAGAACATCCTTCATGACCTTGTCCATGACCGTCGCGCGCACCTCTTCGTCGACCTCGGGCTTAAACCTTAACGCCGCCTCTACAATCATAGTCCCATCGGGACGTTTTAGGACGAAGGGCCCCACGAGGACGTAGCCGACATAGGGCTGAGCGCTGCCAGAGTGTTGGCCCTGTGCCAAGACCGCGCTATTGCATACCCCGGATAGGAAAAGGGCGGCTGCGAGCAGGCTGAGACGATGTGCTATCACGCTAGGCCCGTTTCCCTTTGGCGGATATTTTCGCCGATTCGATCAACAGTCTCTCGTTGATGTGCTCGAGGATCTCGCGGAGCGTATCCCCGACCGGTATCGGAGGCAGTTGGGCGGCGCTTCGGGCCATAGCGGCGACCCGCTCTACGTCGACAACTCCTTCGGCGCGCATGCGCTGGAGAGAGGTGAGGGCGTCGATCGACTCCTGACAATGGACGAAGGCGCGGCGCCGAGCGGAGCCCTCCTCGCTCTTGTCGAACGGCGGGACGCCGCCTAGGTCTACGGCGCCGATTTCGGCCAGCCCCTCGGCCTTGTCGGCGGTCATGTCGGCGCCGCCGCCTGGAACCGAGAACACCTTCGTGCTGCGCCTGGCCCCGTCCTTCGCGGTGAGGCGGGTGTCGCCGGCCGGCCTGGTGATCCTCATGCTGAACTCCCGACTCCGCGCGAGGCGCGCTTGGTGAAACCGAATTTTTCTGGCACGCTCGTTGCAGTTTCTGTGCCGGTAGGTGTAGGTCAAATTATTAGCCGGGTGGATGCCAGAATGCTCCGTTTTGCGATTCTTCTCCTGATGTTCTCGATCGGCGGCGGCGTCGGGCCTGCGATGGCTCAGAGCAATGTTAGCCGCATCAAAGACTTAGTCAATTTAGAGGGGGTCCGCGACAACAATCTCGTCGGCTACGGCATCGTCGTCGGTCTGAACGGTACCGGCGACAAGCTGAGCAGCGCGGTCTTCACTAGGCACAGCCTGACCGGCATGTTGGAACGCCTCGGCATCAACACCAAGAACGGTGGCCTCGATACCAAAAATGTGGCCGCGGTGATGGTGACGGCGACGCTGCCACCGTTCGCGCGTCCCGGCCAACGGGTCGACGTCATCATCTCGGCGCTCGGCGATGCGAAGAGTCTCTCCGGGGGGACCCTGGTGGTCACCCCGATCCTCGGCGCCGATGGCGAGGTCTATGCGGTGGCCCAGGGACCGGTGACGATCAGCGGTTTCAGTGCCGGTGGTGCGGCTCAGACGGTTACCAGGGGGGTTCCGACCAGCGGGCGGATCTCGAACGGTGGCATCATCGAACGCAGCACCGACTTCTCCCTCCGTGATCTGGAGCGGATGACGGTCTCACTGCGGCACCCGGATTTCACCACCGTCAGCCGCGTTGCGCAGACGATCAACAGTTTCCTCGGCCAGTCGCTGGCGGTTGCGCTCGACGCCACCGCCATCGAGCTGACGATCCCAAAGGATTTCCCCGGCGGGATCGTCGCCATGATCACCGAAATCGAGCAGCTGAACGTGGTGCCCGACCAGGTCGCCCGGGTCATGATCAGCGAGGAGACCGGCACCGTCGTGATCAGCAAGGACGTCCGTATCGATCCGGTCGCCATTTCACAGGGCAGTCTCACCATCAAGGTGACTGAGAGTGCCCAGGTTTCACAGCCCGAGGCCTTTTCCCAGGGTGGACAGACCGTCACGGTGCCGCGGACGCAGGTTGAGGTCAACGAAAGCGGGACCGGAAAGGTGGCGCTGCTCAATCGCGGCGCCTCCCTGCAGGACCTCGTGAACAGCCTGAACGCGCTTGGCGTCTCGCCCCGCGATCTCATCGGCATCCTGCAGGCATTGCGC
>Ga0194131_10001943_pt1 | contig 34531 bp, 43 predicted proteins | sample TA2KigO120mmetaG_FD_148631 | JGI IMG/M metagenome (GOLD analysis project Ga0194131, IMG submission 148631) | Freshwater microbial communities from Lake Tanganyika, Tanzania - TA2015053 Kigoma Offshore 120m | ecosystem: Environmental > Aquatic > Freshwater > Lake | place: Tanzania: Lake...
GAATTTATGTGATTCTAATAAAGTTTTGAAATATTACGACGCCGCATTATCGCAGGGTGATATAAATCAAATAAATTCTGGCGGGAAATATAGAAGAATAAGTTACTCCGGTTCAGGAATTGGAACTCAGGTAACAAGAATCCAAGATGTAATATTTTTTACGATACCAGATGGTGCAGAAACAGTAAACAATGTTAAAATTAATTTTGGCAATCTTGCAAATTGGCGCAATGTAACAGTAGTGTCTTATGGTTTTGCCCCAGTCAACCATGCGGCGAATGGCGTTTCTTTTGCCAATACCACAAATAATACTTTATACAAAGTATATACCGTTAATAAAAAACCAGATAATTCTGGAACCGTTGTTTTGTCAATGCATAAGCAGCCGATAGCAAATTGCAAGTATGGTTTTATTTATTTTAGGACTAATGATACAGTAATAAATAAAAGCAAATATGGAAACGCCGAAGGATATCAAATCAAGAGTATCAAGTGTGATCTGGTTGGACCCGCGACCTCCGACGACCCCGTTGATCAGCCACCAGAAGAACCCGTACCCCCTGGTGCTCCAACATCTTTGAGCGCTATCCCTGCAGCAACCTCTGTTGCCATATCTTTCACGCCTGGTAACGAAGGCGGAAGTGCAATCACCAACTATCAGTACGCCCTCTCCACGAACGGCGGCTCTTCATACGGTGCATTCACTGCACTCAGTCCATCCGACGCAACAAGCCCGATAACTATTTCTGGATTAACTGCGAACACTTCTTATCATATAAAATTAAAAGCCGTGAATAGCGCTGGTGCAGGAACAGAGTCGTCTGCGATTTCCGTAACAACCACCAATACGCCTTTAGTTACAGTGACAATTCCAGTTACAGAAACTTACAATGCATTTCCTAGCTTAAAGAAGCCAGAATTGGAAGAGATGGCGCAATATTGGATTGAGGATAATCCAAATCTTTATTACGATGGTGACACCCTTAAATCAAAGACATCTGGATATCTATTATATACCATAGACACAAAGAAGTATTACTCGTGGAACGTGGTTGTCAACAATTGGGCTGAAATTATTGTTACTGAAAATACGAAAACAAACATTAAAGTTAGCCAAAAAGTTGTAACAAAAACTGTAGACGCATTTGTTGAAGCGACAACCAACGAAAATTTTTCTGCTCTTTCATCTCTCAAAAATCATATAGTTAAATATGATACTAATACAATCAAAAAAATGAAATTAACATTTAACTCATTAGTCTATAATTATCTAAACAAATCATATACAGAATCATTGTCTAGTTCCACAACTCTCAATACGTCAAAGTTTACTGCTACATCTGGTGTTGTATTTGATTTTACTAAATTACTTTATGTTGACTTAAATGGTTCAAATTCTGTTTCTATCAATTCTTTAGTTTCCGAAACACGGCGTGCCGATTCAGTCCAATATATCTTCGCCATCTTCTGTGGTAAGTATACAATATCTAGACAAAAATCCATCTTCCGGTAATGCAACTGTAATAGTTATAGAAACTTCGGCCACATTTTATTCTGGTTCAAATTTAATTAGCACTCCATTGACTTATATTGATAAATATTTAATGAAAGATTTAAACAATTTAATAATTCCTAAAAAAGAATCTGTTACAGCCCTAGATGGAACACTATTGCTTTGTAACGAACTAGGAAAGCCTATAGGAATTCCCACTGGAACTGAAATATCCAGTTACTTTGGCTCAACGGCAACAGAACAAGAAAAAGACGCAAGACTTGGTTTTGTTTATGTTAAAAATAGAATTCCAGAACAAAATGGGTTTATTTACGGATTTTATGATTTTGCACAAAAAGAATTTCTTGGAGACACAGTTTCCTATGTTGATATGATTGTTAGGGGGATTAACAATGTATTTCTTGCAGTCGTTGCATATGATGCAGATGGAAATACTCAAAATATTATAGATTATATTGGACCAAAAGTAAGTACAACTTTTATTCCGACAAATATTCCAATTAAAAAGATATGTCCAGTTTATTCAGTAAAATATAATTCTGGAACAGCAATAAAAATTGGTAATATGGATTCTTATGTAGACAAAAAACAAGCGTGGCCGCTAGTAATAACATCTGGATCTTTTACTAAATTAATTAAAATACCAATATCAATTTATCAAGATTGGAAATCTGATTATTCAAATCAAGTTGTTATTGCAACTTATGATACAACTTTGGCGAAAGAAATTAATTGGTCCAACATTTTTGGTAGAGGATATTATGATGTCAAAAATGAAAAACCAATGTTGATTTCTGATAAACAAATTAAATTAAGACAAACACCATTGGTTGTTTGGCCGGAACCAACTAATTATAAAAATTCTATAGTTTCTTTATTTAGGCCGCAAATTGAAATATATACAAAAGAAACTATATCTTCAGTATGGAAAAAATTATCTTTTTCTGAAATAAGAGATTACAATTGTAATTCTGGTTTGATAGAATTTAATAATAGAATAATTCCTTCTGATGAAAATTTGATAAAAGTAAATTATGTAATTAAAAATTCCGATCTAATGATATATCAAGCAAATGGAAAATCAGTTCCGCTTAATCCATTTTTGAATTCTAAAAATCTTAAATTTAATAAACCACTATACATATATATATTGCCGACAAAGATTAATAAACTTTCAACAAATTCTCTTAATGCCGCTGAATATATACCCTTAGAAAATTATGTTCCAAATTATCCATATAATTTTACTTATAATTCTGAAATATTTAATCAACATTCATCAAAATATGATCCTTTCGCATTGTCAATCGGGATTATATACTTTACTAATAATCCAAATAAGAAACAAACAGATATATATGATACAAGGTTGAGGGGTGGCGGCATAGCTGCTCAGCATCTATTTGTAGAAATAAATTCCAAAATAAACAATGTTGCTTCAAATTGGGACATATGTCCGACGTATGGAACTTCATATCCCAAAGGCGGATTCGTTATAATTAAAATGCCAGACGAGGTTAAAAATAATTTTAAAGATATTGAAGAGATATATGATATAATTCGTAGGAACTTGACCGCCGGTATTTCTTTTCAAATACAAAACTTAAATGGAGATATCTGGGAGATATAATGTTAAAAGAACTTCCAAATGTAATTAATAGTTTTTCAAATAGCTCTCAAGCTACAGTGTCTTCTTTAATCAGACAAATGAAAGTTGATAAATCAGATGTATCTAGTCTGGTTTCAAAGTTGTCACAAATAAGGGTGGATACAAGCTATTCTCCATCCACCTTTGCTGAATTTAGCTCTTTAAATAGAGAGTTTTTTATTGATATTTTCAGAGATGCCGATATAAGGATGAGAAGTTATTACTCATCAGCCAATACGGTCAGCCTCATGCTTAATTCAATGATAGATATTTTCTTTTCTGAAATTGAAAAAATAGAAAAAGATTTAGATACACTACAATTATTTATTGATAATTATGAATTTATAGCTGGAAAAGATGATTTGTATAATTCAAATTATATAGAAAAATTTGATAATTATTTGAATGATTATAGAACAGATGGTTATTTATTTAAGTTAATTGATAGAGATGGTAATGATTTTGATGAAAATGGCAATGGTTTTGTTGATGTGAAATCCGGCGTATTTAAAATTGGCGATCATTCTATAATCAGAAATGCGCTAGATTTTATAGATGATGTAAATATTAAAAGTAATTATGAAAATTATAAATCAAGTGATAGTGGTTTTTATACAACCCTAAATGATAATAAGTCAGATTCTTGGAACGTAACCATAAAATCTCCAGTTATCTTGACATCAAAAATAAATGATATTAACAAATATATATCATATGACACCTCTTATCTCAATGGCGCACAAAATATTGTTGAAATGTCATTTGCATTTCCTCAAGAAATAGATACAATTTATATAACACCTGGTCACGGAAATGGTTTTCAGCTGCTCCAGGCGGTGTTGTTTTCCGATCCAACAGAGGTAATAGCTTACCATTCTTTCTTGGCATTGGAAAATCTTGTTGAAGAAAAAGCAAAAAATTATAATAAAATTATTGACGTGCGGCTTCGGTTGGCAAAAACCGATTGGAGACCCTACATCTCCTGTGACAACTATGTCTTTGTTAACAGAACCAAAGCAATTAGATTCTATAGTTGAAATTTCTTTTCCAAGAAGAAATGTAAGTAAAGTTATACTTATATTTAATCAACCAATTTATTCTAAAAATGAAAATATTACATCATCAAGCGAATTAAACGCCAAAGCTGTATATGATGTTGGCAAAGAAATAAGAAAAATAAGAAGATTTAATACAGATAAATTACAGGATTTAGTATATAATTTATTTTTAAAAAATAATTCTATCAAAGAGTTATTTAAAAATAAATACATGAATGATAATTATTACTCGTATAAATATCCAACCATTCATAAGACATTTGTTAATCGAATGGGTAGAAATAATTTTTCAGAAGAAAATATTCAATCTAATTTAATAGATGAAAAATGGAGTACAATTTTATCTAATTTATTTCAAAACTTTTTTATTCACATGATTCGAGATAATGGAGAAATTTTTAACAATTCAACCTTTATTGAGTCTGGATCTATATTTTCAGAAGCCTATAACTTTATGGCCCCCGGAATGCTTTTGCAAAAAAATTCAAATAATATATTTTTGAGAAAAACAAAGGAGTTATTTGCCGAAACAGTTTCAAGATCGAATCATTCTATATTTAAAGATTTGTTTATTTTAGAAAAAATAGATCAATACGAATATAGTTTTTCTATTAAATCAATAGAATTTGCAGCGGTAGACAAGATAAATTCCAATAAGGCGTGTTTTGTTAGTAAAAAAATTCCATTTAATGGATATCCTTTAGCCCTAAAAGCTTCTTTGGTTAAAAGTAAAGATATAATAAATTTTAATAAATTTAATTTTGACTTAAAAGAACCTGTATCTTATGAGCTTTCTATTTCGAATATTGAAATACCCATATCTGAAAATGATTGGCTGCCAATATTGGAATATGGAAAAGATACTATAGATTCAGAAGTTTTGTTTTTTGATTTTCAATCAAAATCTGCTTATACAAGATTTTATTTTATAAAAGAAACATTTAATTTATACAAAAATGGTTATATAGTTTCAAAAAATCAATATACATTAAAAGAAAATTCAGTAATTATTAATTCATTAGACATTAATTCTATATATGTTTGTACCTATAAAACAGATTTAACTCTTTTTAATTATGATAATGTTGATTTTATTAAGAATAAATTATTTCAAGAATCCACTAAATCATATTTCGACGATCAAGGTCAAGGTGAGAGATTTGCAACAACAGATTATACGGGAAGAGTAACGCTAAGTAATTTTCCATATATTAATACAACCTATGCTCAAACCGCTAGTTATAATCCAGCATATGGCACAATATTTTCTTCAAATTACCAGGGCTATAGTCCAATTAAAGTGCTTTTATCGGACGGATCCTATGCAATTAACTTAACAAATTATACTAATAGTAAGGATCTACCAGTTTTCCCCGATAATGCAAGAGTTTATTTTATGCAAAACGGTAAAGAAATAGTATTCAATCAAGTTTTATCTGATTTATTTTCTGTAATTTATGAATACGTTTCTAATTCTACAAGATTCAGAGTAATAATTAGAAAAAATGTATCGGATATTCTTTATCAGGCATCATTAGATGCGGTAATTATTAAGGCAAAAACAAAAAACTATGATCCTTATTACAATAAGTTAACCAAAGTATTGGTGGCGAATTAAATATGGCACAATTATCACCGTCAACATCAATTTTTGATCAAGTTGCTACGTCACTTTCTGCTGTAGCGGAAAAATTAAAAAATGGTAAATATATTACAAAACAAGATTTAATATTTGATTTTAACCAGGCTCTAAATGAAGCTTATAAAAATATAGATTCATTTAATACAAGCTTAGATTTATTTATAAAAGGTGAACCACCGACATCGGTCAAAATAAATAAGTTTGTTAATTCATTAAAAAATGATATAAACATATCCGCCAAGCAGTTAGATTATTTAACCGCAAAAACTATAAGTATATTTAATTTATTTACTTCTGAAGTAGAAAATGAAAAAAAGTATTCTCAAAGAATATTTTCAAAAGCCAAAATACTTCAGATGTATTCTTCAAGTCCAGCAGAAGACATAGTTTATATCGGCGATTCATTCGATAATCAAGATTATATGGATTTTTCTAAAATGAAAGTAAATGAAAATCCAATGGTTTATAATGGATCAGCAACCATTCAAGCGGCAAGAACAACAAATTGGAGTGTATCTCAATTAACAGTAAATCATTCCAATGGATTTATGGGGAACAATCATGTTGTTATAAAAAAGAAAAATGAATTGGATAAAATAAATTATGAATATGTTTTTAGCAATAGTCCTTCAATTTCTAATCCATTAAATATTATAGATAAAAATCCATTAACATATTTTGAGTATGAAGCTTTAAATGTTGATAAAACTAAGTATAAAAATATTTTAGATTTTGTTCCATCTAACAACGAGTTTTCTTATATAGTTGATTCAGAGGAACTTTCTTCGGCACCCAAGCGTAGTTTAGTTAATTGGTCAAACCATAATTTACAAGAACCACTAAAGTTAGATTTTACTATGCAAACAAGTTTCCCATCTATGGCTAATTCAATAAAAATATCTCCATATTTTGGATATGCAAAAATCATAAAAGTTTCTAATATTTACATCACCAACGATCTGAATCAAACGGAAGATGTTATTAAAGAAGCCTTTTTTATAGGCTTGTCTCCGGAAAGCTTAACAAAGGAAGCTTATTCAAAATATTATTTTGATTCGGCGTTTGTTAAATTTTCTGATAGAAAAGTATCAAAAGTTAGAATTGTTTTTGAACAACCATATTTTAGCGAAGAAGAGATAATGCACATTTACTGGGCCACAAACTACACCCAATCTACATCAGATAATAGCCCATTCTTTGGATCTGTAAGATTTAATCCAGATTCTTTAAGTAAAGATATTTATCAAGAAATAAATTACAACAAAGATGCAATAATACCGCCTTTGAGTAATCCAAATATTTTCAAAAAAAATAATGTTACCAATAAAGAAATAACTGTATCTATAAAGAAAAAATCTACAGATACTAAATATACATCTGAGTCAGTTCAGACATTTAATATTCCGCTTAAACTGCAAAGAGATATAATTAAGTGTAAGAGAATGTCTATTGGGTTGAGAGATGTTTCTGTTGAGTACATTGAATATTTAGACTCCGCAGAGATTATTTCCATGCCGTATGTTTTTGATTATGCAGTAGAGTCAGTAATGCTCGGCATAGAAAGTGATATAAGCGTTATATCTTCCAACGTTCAGCTTATATCATCTCAAATATCCGTTGACGATGGCAATCATTGGCTCGACATAAACTCTACACAGTATGGATTCAATTCTTCTTTATCATCACAAAATCCAGAAGTCCTAGTATTGAATCAAAATGTTGCGCCGGGATATAAGCTCCCTGGAGTAGGTTACTATAATTATCCGAAGATCCCGCAAGATGTTAAAAGTATTCTGGTTAAAATAAGAATGCTAAAAGATCAAAAGACGAATATTGTTCCGACCGTATACGCCTATACATTGGCTGCAAAGGTTAAAAAAATATGAACATTTCAACAACGCAAAAAAGAAGATTTTTAAATAATATATATAAATTAATATATTCTTCTGGACAAAAACCTTCTGAACAAGAAGTTAGAAAAGCATTTAATGAATACTTTAGCGTAAATCGACCAGGATATCCAATTGTGGTTGACTATAGTCTTCTCAGGGCATCAAATAAAACCGATGTTGATTTATTAAATCAAATAATGGCCAATACAATTTATAATGTTGACATATTATATGACACAATTTTAGACAATAATGAAGAGTTATTTTCTATTGTTACCTCTCTTAATAAAAAATTAGAAAATTTAAAAAAGAAAAGATTACAATTAGAATCAAAAGTAGATGATCTTATATTTATGAATAATAATTCTGAAGGATATTTTTATTCTTTTACAGAAAATTTCGCATCTGCAGATAACTTAGATTTATCGTTAACCGATTCTGCGTTTTTTGATCCTAAATTTAGAAATGTAACTATTAGTAAATTAAAATCTGAACAATTTAATATTATGACCGTTGACAATCTCAACGCCGCTAATGTTAATTTTAGGGTAACAGCAAATGGTCAAGAGTTAAGCCAAAGTATTGACAAAACAAATTTCAATAATATATTTGATGGCTTGACAGACACATATTGGAATCATTCTGTCGCGTTGCAAAGTCCTCAACCAGTTTCTTTAACGATAAGCATACCCGTTAATAAATTCGCAGCATTGTCGAAGGTAGACGGGATTGTTTTTACCTCATCTCCAGTAAATATTATGATGAGAGCGATATATTCTACCTCAGAAAAGCCGAATGAAGTAAAAACAAAGACATCAAGATTAGATTACGATGCGTTTTCTTTTTCTATTCCGACAGATTCTTATTCAACGATAGAAATAGTTTTGTATAAAAATGAGCCAGATTATATAAATCAAAATAGTTCTAGTCCGTATGTTTACAAATTTGGTCTAAGAGAAATGATAATAGGATCCAAGTATTACGCCAAGTCTGGCATATTGATTTCCGCTCCAATATCTATTCCTACAAAGAACAATTCAAATTTAATAATAGATGCAGTTTCGATGGAAGTTAAGGAGCAGGTTGCTCCAGGAACATCGGTAAGTTATTACGTAGCCGTTAATAATAAAGCGGCAAAAAAAATTAATGACTACAATTGGATTCAGATATCGCCAAAAGGCTCAGAAAGTTCTGGTTATAATTCTGTTGTTCATCTTGATGGATCAATAAAGAAAAATGTTTATATATCCAATACATCTCAAGATGGGGAATTGCAATACATACCAATTAATTCCTCAGCGGTAAACGCAAATGAGTTAAATCCAAATAATAAGATATATTTTGGAAAAAATGTATATAGAATTACTCCACTTAGTTCTAAGGACAATTATTTAAATCCAATTCTTTTAGGAGGCGTAGACTGTTTTAAGCATTGTTATTTAATATATGCAGGCGCTTCTGTTATAGATGGAAAATATAAAGATCTTAAGTATTGGACAGATACATTGTATGATAAGCCAGCTTCACTTTTATCAAATACGCTAAAAGAACAGGTGGGCTCTATAAATCCGGGGATAAATTCTTATAGTTCTGGGTACATAGAAACATCAATACTAAGACAGGGCTCTGTAAGCGTTATACACAATGTTGTAAAATCTAATTCTGATTTTAATTTAGCGATATATTTAAATGGAATTTTAATAGCAGATCTTCCGAAGGGAACTGTCAGTAGGGCTGTTGAATGGGAATTTAAGCCGGGAATTAATAAAATAGTTATAACTTATGATAAATTATTATCTGGACAAATCTCTTTTAATTTAACAGAGGGTTTGTCTCTTTCTAGGTATGGATCAATTTTTGTTAATTATTTTAATTATTTAGATCAATTTGAGTTTCAAAATAAAGTAAGCGAAGATAACTATTATTTTACAATAGATACAATTTTTGGACGAAAAGAATTACTAGCCTCAAAAGAGTTAAGCGGAAAATCAAATTTTATTTACATCTCTAATAATTTAGGGGCCGTAAGCGACATTAGATACAGGGTTGATCTAAATAGGTATGAGGATCCCCTATCGTCTCCAATGGTTGAGTTTGTAAGAATTAAGTTTAAACACAGAGACGTGTAAAATTGGTGTTTCTGGTACTAATTGATTAGGAAGAGTTCAATGCCTATAACTTATACAAAACAATCTCATACAAAAAGACTGATAGAACCTCTTTTTTCTAAATTTAGACAAAAATATAGAGGAACTAGAGACAGCAAAAAAGAAAACTTAGAAATGAATTCTTTAATTGCTGACTTTAATAGAATTAATAATCAATTAAATTTGATTAACTCAACCTGCGATGATCGTTCTGAAGTTGTTAATGGTAAAATATTTTCAATTGTTCAAGAAGACATATTTAATGATGGAGTTGACCTTGAGATTGGCGGCGTTACGGCATCGGCGGTAAATAAAACAACATCAAATGCTACAAACATAAATATAAATGATGTTGTAAAAATTACAGGAAAATTAGCTAGGCTTAAAAATAAAATAAAGTTTCTAGAAGATAAGGTTTAATATGGCAGATTCGATGAATACACAAAGAAGAAGTGCGCAATACAAGGGTGCTGTAGACAGCGCGGAATATAATATGAGAATTGAAGAAAACTATAAAGATCTTTTATACTTGTATAATAAATCAAATATTCTTGATCAAAAACTTTCTGAAGCATTTCAAAGAGTTCTAAAGGACCAGGCATACCTGGTTGGTGCCGTTGATGATCTTATTGATAGAGTTAAGGCGCTTGAGCATGAAATCAACACCTTATCAATATATTCTTTTTCGCAGTTTGATTATGTAAATTTTGTTGGAACAAGTTTTGCTATTTCTACCACAAATTTATTGAGCCTAGATCCATATTATAATATAATAACACTTCCAAAAGTTACTGGATCTTCAAGTTCAAAATTAAAATTTTATACCTCCGGCAGCTCTTCGGCTCAAGTTGTTCCAGATTTTTTCAAAACAAATATAGACGTTATTTATGCGGGGGTCGATATCGCTGGGGCCATAATTAACACCACTCCAACATTCAACGCAATAATAGATAATCCTGATAAAGTTTGGAAACGAAATATTATTACACAATCCACCTCTCCTTTTGGGGCTCAGATGATGTTTTATGTAAAAGTACCATCTGAATTTACTGGATCGACAAAAACAAATTGTATTAAATTAAATCCATTTCCTGTTTATTCGGTTGATATATTTTCAATAGAATATACAACAAAATTAAACCCAACATTAACAGAATCTGATTCTTGGATACCATTAAATTCTTATGGCCTTTACAATGGGGTTAGTGCGGCGGTGGGCAAGGTTCCGCCCGGTGGTTGGACTGTGGCTGGATTGGATACGATATATAATTCTGGTCCACTTTGTTTTTATTGTTCAGACAAAGAAATAACAGCCATTAGAATTAAGATGATACAAAAAAACTATATGCAGGAGGGCGGAAACTATGTATATACATATGGTCTTTCCGATCTGGATATAAGATATGATAAATTTTTGCCATCCGGTAAAACAATAATTAAATTTACCGCTCCAAATGGCTCTTTAATTAATAATATAATTAGTGTCAATCCAGTTATTTATAATGTTCCTCTGAGCAAAATGTCTAACGCGTTTAGCCATAGGGTTATTTATAGCGATGGTGGCGGAAACTATACCACCACCAACCCCGGCGCCTCATCCAGCGTATGGATAGAGGTTACCTTAAACATGCTAGACGATAAGACCGCACCAGTGCTTTGCGACTTAAGAATTCAATATGATTAATGGTTAAAAACGAAAAATCATTTTACTATAGATAGCGTAAATCGCATTATACAATAAGGAGATATTTAATATGGCAACCTTTTATGTGGGCCCAAGACCAGTATTAAGGGGTCGTTCTACTTCCGAAATGGTGAACGTATTCAAGGGTACGGCTGGTACATATTCATTTTACCCCCTGTTTGCTAAGGGCATTTTGGATGGAGCCCCAGATAATCATCATGTTCCGGGCACCGGCTATTATCCTGGCAATGTTCTTTTATCGCAACTATTTAATAATTCGACGCTCTATGCTGGAACGACTCCATTGGCGGGGACGTTTGCGAATGGGGCGCAATACAGTGGCGCCCGCTTTGATCCGTTGCAATTTAAGGGCCTAGTAGGGGCAGCTGCTTTCCCGGCTAACTATCGGCCATGCCGATAGAGTAGGCGATTATAGTTACAATAATTATACATTTGACGGCGTTATATCGTCAAATGTATTTGCAAGTTTTGGCCATGCTCCGAGAACAGAAGCGCAGGGTGCACCGTCATCGTTTGGTCTTTTCAGACCAGATGATGTTCACGGAGTATCGAGTGCGCAAGTATTTACTTCGGATTATGGTCAGGCGAATACATCATCTGATTATGGTAGAAACAAAGTGCTAGAACATAAAGGCGTAAATTCAACAAAAGCATTGTAAGTATTATCAAACAATATATTCTGTGCTATACTAACTGATAGCACGGCGATAATGATCCCGTCTGATTACAGGCGGGATTGTTATTTATATGGATCATTTTTATAGGTTTTGAGTATTTTATTAAGGATTATAAATGTATTTAGATGCTCTTGAAAAGACAATAAGTAAAGACACGATATCTTTTGATGTAGCAGAAAAATATTTGACTTTATTTTTGGGTCAATCTGATTGGGATGCCCACATTAAAAAACTGTGGAAAATGTCTGGCTCTAAAAATCTTACAGAAGAGCAAAGAAAATTTTTTGTGAAAAAAACTATAAGTTGTGCAATAATGCTACCCCTCTTAGAGGGCACTACTATTCCTACTCCTCCAGACAAACTTTTGTTTTGGTGCACAGCCTGGACGCAGTTTAATGAAAAAGATTGGTTTCAATTATTTAAGGAAAATATTAAAGAAGATATAAAAATTATCAAATATAGAAATGAAATTATTATGTTAGGCGTTGTAGACCCAATAGATGTATCGCCATTAACTAGACAGGCATTTAATTGGCTTTACAATAGGGCAAAAGAAATTTCTGATTTAAACGAAGATAACGCAAAAGAATTAGAAGTAAAATTTTTTAATTTAGTCAAAGCATATGGTGGAGCAATAATATGCAACATGTTTGTTAAGTATCAAAGCAATATTAATAGGGTGTTGAATTTGAGAAGTGGTTATTTTTTTGAAAAAGAAATACACAAAGTTTATAAGATTGATGAAATAATAAAGATAAAAAGTACAGAATTACAAAAACTTAATCAAAAATACGTAAAAAAAATAACTATACTTAAGTAGGAGATTTATATAATGTTATTAGAAATAGAAAATGGCAACCCTGATATGGCGTACTCCACCTCAAAGCAGGTATCAATGTTTTCTTTTAAGCTAACAGATGATTTTGTTGCCGAATATAGGAATCAAATCGTTCCCTTTGGCTATAGGGACGCGGCTGGAAATTCTATTGGAGAAATAACTTTTCTTCGTACATACTCTAGATTAAAAGATGATAACACAAAAGAGTCATGGGTTGACGTATGCGAAAGAGTCATCAATGGAATGTATACGCTTCAAAAAGATCATTGTAAGAAAAATCGTCTTCCATGGAATGATACAAAAGCTCAGGCTTCGGCAAGAGAAGCATTTGATAGACTGTTTAACCTTAAGTGGACTCCACCTGGTCGCGGATTGTGGGCTATGGGGACCAGTATCGTTAATGTTCAAAAGAATTCAGCCGCATTACAAAATTGTGCATTTGTGTCTACGGCGGAAATGAATAGATATAATCCAGCAAAACCTTTTGCGTTTCTTATGGAGGCATCAATGCTTGGTGTTGGCGTTGGGTTCGACGATAAGGGTGCAGATAAAGATTTTATTATTTTTGAACCCATAGAATCAGATACAGGCGAGCCAATGGTCATACCGGACACCAGGGAGGGATGGGTAGAATCGACCTCCGCTTTAATTAATTCTTACTTGAAACCAGATCAAGAATGTATAAAGTTTGACTATACATTAATTCGTCCCGCAGGTACTCCAATAAAAACTTTTGGCGGAATTGCCGCAGGCCATGAACCTTTGGAAAAATTACATAACCAGATAAGAAAAGTACTCGCTGGGCGTAAGAACGAGAAGTTAACCAGAGTAGACATAGCAGATATCGGAAATATTATTGGCGTGTGCGTAGTGTCTGGGAATGTGCGTCGATCAGCGGAATTATTGATTGGTCGTTTAGATGATCAAGACTTTTTAAATTTGAAAAATTCAAAACGCTTTCCTGAGCGCAATTCATATGATTCATCTACTCCAGGTTGGGCCTGGATGTCTAACAATTCAATTGAAACAGAGGTTGGAGTGGATCTTTCGGACATAGTAAAGGGCATATCTCATAACGGCGAACCTGGAGTTATATGGATGGATATGTCTCGCAAATATGGGCGACTCATTGATCCGCCAAACGACAAGGATCATAGAGTAGCGGGGTATAATCCATGCGCAGAACAATCGCTCGAGTCGTACGAATGTTGCACTTTGGTTGAAACATATTTAAATCGTCATGAAAATCTTGAAGACTATAAACGTACACTCAAGTTTGCATATCTATATGCTAAAACCGTAACACTTCTTCCCACTCATTGGGAGGAGACAAACGCAATTATGCAGCGCAATCGTAGAATTGGCACATCTATGTCTGGTGTAGCCAACTTTGCCGATAGAGTTGGCATTCCGGCTCTTCGCGAATGGATGGATCAAGGCTATAAAACAATTCAGCGTTATGATAATATTTATTCCGAATGGTTGGGGATTAGAGAGTCAATTAAAACGACAACCGTTAAACCTTCTGGAACGGTTTCAATTCTTGCGGGAGAATCGCCCGGGGTTCACTGGATGCCTGGTGGTAAATATTTTAATAGAGCAATTAGATTTTCAAATGAAGACGTACTGTTGCCATTATTTAGAAAGGCAAATTATATAGTTGAGCCAGCTTCTGAATCACCCGATACAACATCCGTAGTTTATTTTCCAATTAAATCAGAAGCGGCAAGAGCTGAGCGTGACGTTACGATATTTGAAAAAATGTCCTTAGCGGCCATCGCCCAAAGATATTGGTCTGATAATTCTGTTTCTGTAACCGTATCTTTTAACAAAGATACGGAAGCAGGGCACGTGGGCACCGTGCTTCATATGTATGATGGTCAATTAAAAACCGTATCGTTCTTGCCCAGTGGCAATGACACATATCCCCAAATGCCATACACTCAAATATCAGAAAAAGAATATATTGATGCTGGTTTAAGTTTATTGCCCATAGATTTAACTGATATATATGCTGGAATGGCATCAGATGCAATTGGCGAAAGATACTGTACTACAGATTCTTGTGAAATTAAATTGATAAAAAGTGACTTAGAAGCAAATTAAATGATATAATATGTTTTATGGATAATATTAGCAATATAGGAAAATCTATATCGGTTTTAGACAATGGTTACGTTAGATTGGTTGACGTTATGGGATCCGATCTTTCCGCCGTAAATGCAGCTAGAGTTTCGTTTGCAAAAGAAAGTCTCGAAATGTCAAGAGACGACGCTAGGTTAATTAATTTCCTTGCAAGAGAAGATCATATGTCACCATTTAGGCATGCGTTTGCTACATTTGAATTAGAAGCGCCTTTGTTTGTTGCAAGGCAGCATTGGAAGTATGTGGTTGGCTCTGACCATACAATGGATGCATGGAATGAGGGATCTCGTAGGTACATTACCGCAGATCCAAAATTTTATATACCGAAATCAGAAGAGTGGAGACTTGCTGCAGACAATAAAAAACAGGGATCTGGTGGCCCAATAGATCCATGGACTGGATTGGTTTTAAGTGAAGAGTTAAAAAAGTACATAGAGCAGGGAGAATCTCTCTATAACATGGCTTTAAACAATGGGGTAGCGCCAGAGCAGGCTCGTTTGTTTTTGGCAGCGTATGGTATGTTTGTTGTTTATAGATGGTCTTGTAGTTTGCAATCTATCGCTTTATTCTTAAATCAAAGATTATCAGAAGATGCGCAATACGAAATACAACAATACGCTAAGGCAATTGAAGAGCTAATAACTCCACATTTTCCAATTTCTATTTCATTTTTAATTAACAAACATGTATAAAATTTTCTTTCTATCATTGCTTTTAGCAGTATGTCTTAATTGGACAATAGCTATGCAGATGCTTAATCAGACATCCAGAAACAGAAAAACAAGAGCGGTCTCTGTTTCGCTCGCACTCGCTGTTCCGTTAATATTTGGCTTAATTATATTTTCGTTGTTATGAAATATTTTTTATAGAAAGAGTAAAAGTAAACACAGATGCCAGCATCTAAATTAAATTATATTGTAGTATACAAAAATCATAGTCAAGTTTATGGTTGTTCATCTTCAAAAATAGCAATTGAATCCCCGGCTCCGGATGGTTTAAAACAAGAGGATAAAAACATATTTTTTGTTACATTTGAACCAGATACAGATAATATCTGTCTTCATAAATATGAGCAGTTAGAAAGTATTAGTGGTCTCAATTTAGATAATAAAAATAAGTAGGAACCATGGCAAAGAAAATAAATGAAAAGAAAAAAATAAATATAAAACTTGAGTCGGGTCAAACATATCTAATAACCACAATAGAAGAAATGTTGCAGATATCTCATGCGCTTCTTCATTATGTCTCTATTGTTAGAGATGAAAAGGAAAAACAAAACCTTTTAAAGTTAAATAATGAGGCAATTAGATCGATGAATGATAATCAATTTATTAGTAAAATTATTTATGATGATGATGATAACTGGTAAAAATGATTGATTTATGTGTTGTAAATTATAATACAAAAAATCTGTTAAAACGTTTTTTAGATTCGCTTCATGGTGATTTAAATGATTCTTGTAACATATGGAGTCTTTACTTATCCGACAATGGATCTTCTGACGGAAGTTGGGCGTGGGTAGATCAAAATAAATCATCATATAAAATAGCAGCTGGCTGGAATAATCAAAATATAGGCTATTCTCTTGCGTGCAATGGCATGGCGGGCTACGGATCGGGCGACATAATAGGCTTATTAAACGCCGATGTTTGGCTTACAACTAACGATTGTATAAATATACAAAGAATATTTGATAGGAATCAAGATATTCATATTTTTGGACCAAAACAAAGGGATGAAAATGGTTTTATCACACATGCTGGGATAGTCGGAACCAATTTAACCCCCGTGCATAGGGGGTGGAAACAGTATGATCCAAATGATGTTTTATTTAAAGATAGAGTATCATGTGTTACAGTTTCTGGTGCAGCTTATTTTGTTAGAAGATCTGTATGGAATGCTTTGACTTACGATATAGAATATCAAAAAATTCATCCGGGAGTATTGGGCGCGTTCCTGCCAACGCCTCATTACTATGAAGAAACATGGTGTTCATACTTTGCTCGTCATCGTGGATATAATGTAGTGTATGATGGGAGTATTTCAATTGGCCATACTTGGCATGCGTCTTCTCCAAAGCCAGGAGAAGGATATAGCCACGCCGATACATACTTTAAAACAAGTCAAGAAATATTTCGTAAAACTTGTGATTATTTAGGAATAGAAAGAGATTAATATGTCAGATAAATTAAATCCATGGATATATAACGCAGAAGTTAAAAGGGTGGTTGATGGCGATACGTTTGATATTGTTATTGATCTTGGTTTTGATATTTTAAAAAGGGGTAGAGTTCGTTTGTATGGCGTCAATACGCCCGAAAGCCGCACATCGAACGTAGAAGAAAAAAAGATGGGCTTAGCAGCTAAAGAATTTACAGATCAATGGTTGACAAAATCAAATCATCGAGTAAAAATTGAAACAATTATTGACAAAAATGAAAAGTACGGCAGAGTATTAGCAAAAATTTGGAACGAGGCTGGGGAATGTCTCAACGATGATATAATAGCCTCTGGTTTAGCTCGCCCCTATTTTGGTGTCGGAGATAAAACGTTTGTTGAATTTAAAAAATAATAAAACTAATTTTTATCAGAAAAACTTGCCGTTACCATGAATTAGGTTGTAATATATAGGTGTAAGATAAATCAATAACATAAATAGCCGAAAGGAAAATTAATGGCTGAAAATAAATTTAAATATTTTACAATTACAACAACGTCAATTGTTAAGGCTCCTACTGTGACTGAAGCACAGAAGATCGCATCTAGCAATGCGCGTAAGTTGAGTGGAATTCGTGGAGAACTCTTGTTTAAAGATGTTGATGTTCAACGCATTACAGCCGTAGAAGCGAGAGAGCAGATAGAAAATTAATTATTATCGGATAATAAGTAGCAACTGCGAAGTTGCTACTTTTATTTTTTAGGGAAAAATGTCTAAACAAAAAATTCTTGCTCAAATGGTCGGAAGAAATGAAGAAAATAGATTTTTAAAAAATGTATTAAGTAGAATATCAAATCAAGTTGATGAAATTGTTTTTACCGATGATTGTTCAGAGGATAATACCGTCGATATAGCGCTGGGTTATGCTCATGTATATAGAACTACAGAACCAACATTTGCAATTCACGAAGGGAAGCTAAGAACAGAGGCTTGGTTTAATTTGGAAAAACATGCTAATCCAGGTGACTGGATTATTGCAATAGATTGCGACGAAATGTTGTATAGATTAGATAATCTTAATTCTATTGACATAAGAACAGTTTTAAATTCTTCCGAGCAAGATGTGGTTAATGTAAGGTTTTATCACATGTGGGATCAAACAAGATACAGAGTAGATAAACTTTGGGCACCCAACAACAGTTCAAGAATATTTAGGTTTATACCCGGCGGACAATTCAACGATAGACCACTTGCCTGTGGGTCTGAGCCAACATATGTAGCTCAGTGGATTCAAAGAAAAAATTTTTGGGTCAACTCTGGCCTCGCAATGCAGCATCTGGGATATATATTTGATGAAGATAAACAAAAAAAATATAAAAGATATTCTGAGATAGATGGTGGTAAATATCATAATTTATCTCATATTAATTCTATATTAGATAATAATCCAGTTTTAATAAATTGGGGAAATTTTGGGCTTTAAAGAGTAAACATGAAAAATATAAATAAGTCTCTTATTCAACTAACAAGTTTAATGAACAGTGATAAAAAATTTGCTTTTATTAATATATCTAAATCTTCAATTATAAGATTAAATAAAAAAAATGAAAAATCATTTCTATCAAATATCGCCAAAGAAATAATTAATTCTATTAATATTTCTGGTGATAGAGTGATGAAAAATATTTCGTATGATTTGATGAAAGAAATACAACATGGAAAATATTCTACGATTGGATTAACCAAAGAAACATATTATCATTATCCTAATGTTTTTGAATATTTTTTTGAAAACGATAAATCAGTATTTGATTCTATTATTTCTTTTTATATTAAAAATACACCTTCCGCAATTATTTCCCTGCATGATCAAAGAAGAATTTCAACTGTACTTGGGTTAAAGCAAAATATTATTGAGATATCATATGGAAGCATGTATAATAAATATGAAGAAATATTTAATCAATTAAAAGAATTAAACAATAAAATACAGTATTGCTTGTTGGACTGTAGTTCACTAGGGCTTGCTTTGTCTCATAAAATATGGAATGAATTGAATATGTCCATTATTGATTTGGGGAAAACTTTGAATTTCATAAAGGATAGCAATCAGCAACCGGTAAGTGCGATACATGTTCAATCATTTTAAAGATAGAGAAGAAGTAGAACATTTAACCGATCTTTTATTTGATACATCTATGTCTTTGATGGAAATATCTAAAGAACTTGGATGGAATATAAATAAAGTAAATAAAGAGATAAATAGATTAGGTTTAAATTGGTTGAAAAACTCTAAGAAAAAAATGTCCAGAGGACAAACAGCCCTGACTGCAATAGTGCAGAAGCTTCTTCCTGGTGAAAAAATAATTAATGAATATTATATTGGAGATGGATTAAAATTAGATGTTTATTGTCCCAGCTATCAAGTTGCGGCCGAATATCATGGTAGACAACATTTTTTTTATACTCAAAGATTTTTTGATTCCAAATATGAGTTTGAAGATGCCGTTGAAAGAGATATTAAAAAAATGGATTTTTGTAAGCAGAATGGAATTGCGCTTATTGTATTTAGGTATAATGATAGTCTAACGGAAGAATCTGTCTTTGAAAGAATGATGGAGGCCATTAGGCACAGTCCATATATTCCAAAAGATAAGCCTAAAAGAAAAATTGTAGATACAACAGCCTATAAAATGGTTAAGAAAAAAAATTCTGAGTATCGAAAAAGGGCATATAGATTAGCAAAACAAAAAAAAGACAAAAATGGAACTAACAAACGAAATAAATAAAGATTCTGTACCCCTAGAGTATCAGATATTTGCATTGGCCATTAGGTGCGAGGGCGCCATAGTTTATTTCTATGAAAATCTTCCAGAACAAATTGTTGGTACAATTCACGGAGAAAAGGGAATTAATGAATTTTATATAGCTCTTTTGTCTTTTTATAAGGCAACTAATTTGAATGTGGTTAATCCAATAGCGTTTAAGTCTTGGCTGCAAAGCGATTCTAATATATATGAAGCGCTGGGGGGCGACGCTGGGATTACAATAATGTTGGATATTCTTAATACGCTAGAATTATCTAGCCCCGATGCCATAACAGAATTGGTTAAACATAAAGCAAATAAAAGAAAACAAATTAATTATTTGCAAGAACTACAAAATATTCTTACTCAAAAAGGCCTTAAAACCGAAGAGGATGTTGCGCGAGTTCAAATTCTTACGTCTGAAATTAGAGAACTAGAAAATCAAATTAAATATAATCCATTAGACAAGGTAACAACTGGTCTTGAGATAATCGAAAGAATTGATTCTTTATTAAATATTCCAAATTTTTTACCAACACAGTTTAAATCTCTGAATAGGGCCATGGGATATACAAATGATGGTGGATTTTTTAGGGGTTCAGTTCATGCGATCATAGCCGCTTCTGGCAAGGGTAAAAGCACTTTTGCTAAGTGTTTGGCAAACAATTGGTTAGACAATGGATATAGGGTTCTTTATATAAATTTTGAAGAGGCAATTGGTCATTGGGAAAGAATTTTAATGACACAGGTAATAGAGAGAAACGTATACCTAGAAGCATCTAGCTGGTCAGAAGAAGAAAAATGTAAATATTTAGAAATTTTTAGAGCAAAACTTTCTAGTTGGGGCGATAGATTAATGGTCAGACATGATCCAGATACTCCTTATTTTGAAGATTTAGAATTTTGGCTTAGAGATATTTTGGGGAAGAATTTCACCCTGCCGGACGTAGTTATAATCGATACTATACAATCAATGTTCACCAGGGGCAAAGGTAGGCCAAGGTGGGGCGAATTTGAGGAGATGATGGTTCGTTTAGAAAAATTGGCCAGAGATATGGATTGTGTACTAATTATTACCGCACAAGAAAATGCCAATAGAATGAAAGAAAGACGCGAGGTAGTTCAACAATCGGATACGGGCGGATCATTGACTATTCAGCAGAAATGTGCAATTACTATATTTTTGACTGAAAAAAGATTAGCAACAGATGATGATACAGAAGACGAAAATATTATGCAGCTTCAAATACCAAAAAATAGAATTACTGGTTCATCATTCTTGTATGATCCACCTCTGGTTAAGTATATTGATTATAAAAAAACATATGAAGAATATGAGCCCGTAACAGATAACTCGTATATGTCACCTGAATCATTGCTTGATCAGCTGTTAAGCGGCAAGGATTTTTACTAATGAAAAATATTACAGTAAATGGTCTTAAAGATTTTCAAATATGTGAGAGACTATATGATTATAGGCATCAGGAAAAAGTCCCAGAAAAAACATACTCAAGAGATTTTTATACAAAGAAGTTTGAAAATACTGTAAAAAATATTATTTATTTCTTCTTTTTTAAAAAACAATCTGGGATTCTACCTTCTTATTCGGCGATGTTAAATAGATGGGAAAAGATGTGGTTCCCCAAGGGTACGACCGCATACGACATTACTACCGAACAACATGAAACAGCTTATGGAAATATGTCTAATCTAACCTCAAAAGCGGCGGCCGCTTTGTTGCTGTTTTATAAAAAATATAGTGATTCAACTTATATTCCGATAGCAATCGCTGATGATTATTTTATTCCAGGAAAAGAAGGAAATAATATATTAGATATTTTTGATGTTATTCTATATAAAGATAAAATTTTTTATGTAATTAAGTTAATGTTTAATTACAAAGAAAAAAACAGAGATCAATATAAAATTGATTTTGCCGCTTTATATAAAGGATTTCAAATTAGACATCCGGGAAGAATGTCTGAGGTAAAATTTGGAATTATAGATTTAATGAGTCAAAATTTAAATTTTTCTGAATTTATAATTTCAAATTCTGATATAAATAATTTTGAATTATGGCAAGATAAATTATTGGCGACTGAAATATTCGCTCCAAAAAGAGGATTAATAGCATATTGCAAAAAATGCCCTTTTGATACACCGTGTTCAAAATGGGATGGATGGAAAAAGGATAATAAATAATGGCTAAATCAATACTAGATGATATTTTAATAAGTCAAAAAGAGAATACTTCAATATCTTCTGAAAATGAAATGTTAAATTTTATTTTAGATGAAATTAATTTAATTAATGATGAAAGCATAAGATCTTTTATAAGATCTATATTAATAAAAGCTGATTCATTTTGGAAGATACCATCAAGTTTTAGTGGGAAATATCACCCAGCAGATGAGCATGGTGAGGGGGGAAATGTTCTTCATACCAAAAGAGTGGTAAGAATAGCCAATCTTCTTTGTGAGTCCTATAATCTTTCTTTAGAAGAAAAAGATATAGTTATAGCTGCATGTTTAATACATGATGTTTGCAAGGGCGTAAAAAATATAGATTTAGACAAATTTGAATATGATCCCATGCATCCGTATACTGTTGGAAAATTTATTTCTAATTGTCAAAAAAGTGATAAACAATTTTCCTCGGAATTAGAGTCTTCTACTCTTTATTTATCAGAAGATATTGTGCAATCGATACTTAGATTAGTTAGATGTCATTTAGGCCCATGGTCGCCCGTACCAGAAACATATCCCATAACTTACTTAGATTATATTGTTCATATTGCAGACCATATCGCTTCAAAAATACATAGTATAATAGAAGATAGTGATTTGATTAATCCAATATGGAGAAAAGATGGATCAGGAAAAAAGAATTAAAAGAAGAAATTATCTTTTAAATCATTTAGAACATTTTATATCAGAATCCGTTTATTATAGAGCCAATAGTGGTTTGATGAATAATCATAATAAAATAATAATTTGTAATATAAATAATATAGAAAATAAAAAAAAGATATTATGAAAATTCCAAACGATTCAACAAAATATTTAAGTTCATGGAAATTTGTTGAAACAGCGAGATATATTCCAGCTTTGTCTAAGGTTATTAGGGATAAAGATGGAGAAAATCCAAGATTTACTTCCATATATGATATGGAAGCTTACTGTAAAAAATACAACAATGTTGGCATATATACCTCTATTTGGCATTATAACTCTTTAAATATAAATGAAGCAATAAGGCTTGGATCGTTATATTTTGATTTAGATAATTCTGATCCAGATAAATCTTGGGAAGAATGCAAGATATTATATTTGTATTTGCAAAAGTATATACCAGAAAAATCTTTATTGATATACTTCACCGGTAAAAAGGGTTTTCACATTGAATGTGAACCAATAGCACTGGGGATAAATCCATCCAACGCATTACCCAATATTTTTAGGTATATTGCAAGTAAAATTAAATCAAATTTAAATATAGAATCAATAGATTTTAGCGTGTATGACGCAAGAAGAATGTGGAGATATCCTGGATCTAAGCATCAACAAACTGGTTTGTATAAAAACTTAATACCAAAAAATATATTATTTTCTAGTTTAGATGATATTAAATTATATTGTAAAACAAAATTAAATAATTTAGTTGGAGAGCAGACTTTTGATTTAAGGGCCAATGAATGGTTTAGAGACTTTACTTATGATATGGAAATCAATAAACAAAGATCAAAAGATTTTTTAGCTTATTTTAACGAAAAAGGATCTTCTGCTTTTAAAACTTTAAAAACAACGGAAAAAATTTTTACAGAAAAAGAGCTGTTAGAAAATTGTCCTGCAATAAATAGGCATATCGAGAACGTCAAGAGAACCCATGAATTAGACCATGAATCAAGACTTTTCTTATGTTCTATATTAAGCTATAACGAGGATGCAATTAAGTTTTTATACGATATTCTTAGTTTATGTGATGATTTTAATTATGAAAAATCAGCAAGTCACATCAATGATTGGATCAAAAGAAGGCAGCTGGGAATTGGTGGCAGACCATATACGTGTGAAAGAGCAAATTCTGCCGGGGTTGGATGTGGTGATTGTCATCTGGAAAAAAAGAAGAAATGGATTATAATAGGTGATAAATTTGTTGAGGGAACAGAAGTATCTAATCCATCTCCAATAAGATTCGCTTATAAAAACAGAAAAGAAAATAACAAATGACAAATAATATTAATAATCCAGACGATGTTATAGGAACATGTTCTGAGTGTAAATCTGATCAACCGATGCAGTATATGTACAATAGTCCGTTTGCGCAAGCTGGGAAACCGGTCCCATGCAAGTATTGTGGCGGGGTTGTAATTATAACCTATAGAGAAACTAGAGACGAAGCCCTGGACAACGCCGACACCGAAAGAGGGTTGTAGTTTGAACAATTGGACCAACCTACACAATCATACCGTATTCTCAATGCTTGATGGACACGGTGGAGTTGAGGAGTATTTAGAAAGAGCCAAGTCTTTGGGCATGACGGGCATAGCCACCACCGATCATGGCAATATACATTCTTGGTTAGATTTTTATGATGTCGGAAATGCAATTGGAGTTAAGCCAATATTGGGTTCTGAATTTTACCAGGCCAGAAAAACTAGATTTGATAGAGACGAAGAAGAAAGATCTGGCCCATCTAAAAATGAATGGGAACAAAGAGGTCCGTATCATATAACCATATTGGCCAAAAATAATATTGGTTATCATAATATAATTAAAATGTCATCTAGGGCCTTTACAGAAGGCTATTACGTAAAGCCTAGGATTGACCACGATTTAATATCACAGCACTCAGATGGGATTATTGTCTTGTCTGGCTGTCTCAACGGAGAAGTGTCCCAAGCGCTGCTTAGAAACGATTATAACGCGGCATTAAACCATGCCGCAGCCATGCAGTCAATAGTCGGTAAGGAAAATTATTTTATCGAGATACAAAACCATGGAATAGAAGAGCAATTAAAAATTATTCCTGATTTAATAAAAATAGCCCATTCCATTGGAGCCAAGGGCGTTGCCTCTGGCGATTGTCATTATGTTTACAAAGAAGACGCTCACGCGCACGACATAATGCTTTGTGTAGCAACCAATTGCAATATTCACACACCAGATAGATTTTGTTTTTTTGAAGATAGATTTTATTTACAATCTTACGATGAAATGGTTTCTGTTTTTTCTGAAGAATATTTAAAAAATACAATGTATGTAAATGATATGGTGGATGTTAATTTAAATTTTGGCGACATACATTTTCCAAATTTTCCTATACCCACAAAAGAAAATTCAATTGAATATTTTGAAAGATTAGCTTGGGATGGGCTAAAAAAGAGATACGGCGATCCTGTTCCTCAAGACATAATTGATAGGGCTAACCATGAAATAAAAGTGGTAAAAGAAATGGGATTTTCCGAATATTTTTTAGTAGTTTCTGATTTGGTTAAATGGGCTAAGAATAATGAAATTAGAGTTGGATGGGGTAGGGGGTCTGCAGCGGGAAGCGTTTTGTCATATGCATTTGATATTACCAATTTAGATCCAGTTAGATTTGGTTTGATGTTTGAAAGATTCTTGGTTGAAGGAAGAAAGTCAATGCCAGATATCGATCTTGATTTTGATGATAGATATAGAGATCAGGTAATTGATTATGCGAGACATAAATATGGAGATGACAGAGTCGCCCACATTTGTACTTTTAATAGAACTGGAGCCAGACAATCTTTGCGCGATTCTGCAAGAGCTTTAGGTTATGATTTTATGTCTGGAGATAAGATAGCAAAACTGGTTCCCCTTCCTGTTTTGGGGATTTCAAAAAATTTATCTGAATGCATGGAAGTTCAAGAGTTTCAAGCAGAATATGCTACGAACAGTGATTCAAAGCTTATAGTAGATACTGCCATTGGTTTAGAGGGTTTGGTTAGACAAACCGGAATACACGCAGCTGGTGTTGTTATATCTAAGGGCCCATTGACCGATTATATTCCCGTTATGAAAAAGGGCGCTGACGCACCACTTGTGACCCAATGGGATATGGGTAGGGTTGAACAATGTGGCCTATTAAAAATAGATTTTTTGGGATTAAGAAATCTTGGTGTAATAGATTCGTGCATTAAACTAATAGAAAAAACAAAAGGAATATTATTAGATATAGAAAAAATTCCTTTAGATGATAAAAAAACATTTGAAGAATTATGCAAGGGTAATTGTATCGGAGTATTTCAGTTAGAATCAACTGGCATGAGACAATTGATGACCCAGCTTCAGCCTCAAAACATAGAAGATATAATGGCTTTAATATCTTTGTATAGACCAGGACCGATGGGATCCGGAATGGATAAGCTTTATATAGATAGAAAAAATGGAAAATCTAAAATACTGTATGATCATCTTAAGCTTGAAAAAGTTTTAAAATCATCTTTGGGCATCATGCTTTATCAGGAAGATGTTCTTGGGGTTGTTAGAGAATTGGCCGGCTTTAATTCGGCGGAGGCGGATGATTTGCGTAAGGCTATTGGTAAAAAACAAATGGATAAAATTTCTTTGTTTAGAAAAAAGTTTGTGGAAGGTTGCGTTAAAGTTTCGGGCATAGTTGAAGATAGGGCAAATAAAATTTATTCAGATATTGAGTACTTCGGTGGATATGGATTTAATAGAGCGCATGCTGCCAGTTATGCGATGATTTCATATACTACAGCATATTTAAAATCAAATTACACGGTAGAATATATGGCCGCCTTAATGAGCTCTGTTGTTGGGAATAAAGATAAACAAGCTTTGTATCTTTCTGATTGTAGAAAATTAGGTATAAATGTATTGCCCCCATGCATAAATAAATCTGGGATAGATTTTGAAGTGGTAAACAGTTCTTCAATAATATTTGGCCTATCCGCCATTGACGGTATTGGCGCAACGATTGCCGAAAACATAGTGCAGGCAAGAGATATGCAAAGTCCCTACATAAATATTTATGATTTTTACAGAAGATGTGATCCAATAACCCTCAAGAAATCAACGTTAACACACCTTGCTTTGGCTGGCGCCTTAGATGAACTAATAGACGATAATGATACAGAGATTAGTAGAAGAATTGAATTGCAAATTTTAGAAAAAGAAAAATCTGAATTGGGAATATATGTTACTAATCATCCGGTGATGGGTATATGGGATATAATTATGAATCAAGTTACGAGTGAGATTATTGATCTTTATTCTTATGATTCTGGCACTCCGGTCAAAATTGGTGGAATAATTAGTTCTGTTAGAAAGATGACCACCAAAAAGGGTGATAAAATGTTTAAATTATATCTTGAAGATATTTCGTCAAGTATAGAGGTTGTTGTCTTTCCAAGAAAAGCAAAAGAAATAGTTAATGATTATTTTAATGTTGGAGATATATTAATTATAAATGGAAATTTAAATAAAGAAAATGATGAAGAAAATTCTATTATAAAAATATTTTATAATTCGTCAGAAAAAATTGATCAAAAAATTTTTATTGGCGGAAAACCAATTATATTTAATTTAAAAAATAATGTTAGTAAAATGACAATAGATAATATCTATGATATAATATCCAACAATAAGGGTAACAGACCTGTTTTTTTGGAAATTTGTGATAACAAACATAAGTTTATTTATAAGTTTGATTCGCTGGCATCTACGAAAATAGTGCCAATAGTAGAAAAAATATTAAAGTTGGAAATAGAATAATGACAATTTCTGGAACATACCAAAACCCCGCGACAAAACCGTGTTGGGCATATTGCTTATCGTGCAGTCGTTGTCAAGATAAGGGTAGATATACAAAGTGTAACGGCTGCAGTGGTCGATATGATCCACGTGGGAAAATTGACGTTAATAACGATGATTTTTGCGACTGCAAAAACGGTATTCTTAGATGGAAAACTAAAAATGGCAAGTTGTTAATAACAAAGTTTAATAGCAATCCCTTTAAAGGAACTGTTAAATACCAAAAACAATCTCAAGACGAAGCCGATTGGGATTCATATGTCAATGACATGCGAGAAAAAATGGATGATCCGAATTTCAATCCTATAACAATATACGAGGACTAATATGAAGAATAAAAAAGAAGTTGGAAGAATGTTGCTTGGAGACATTACGCTGATTGAATACGAACACGGAGAGGCGTCCGAGCCATCATATTTCGTGCAGTCGGGGGTGGTTGGTTTTTTGGCCACAAAACAAGAACTATATGATATATATGGTTTATTGAATTACTATTTCAATATGGATTCAATAAACGATACAGTAATTTCAGTTTACTAGGAAACCGCTATGCCTTGGCCATATATAGAAGATGATTTTATGGAAATAGGTACTTCAGGCTGGGTCGCCGTCGGAGAAAATTTATATAAAAATATTATTAATAATCATACAATAGATAAAGATGGCGTAGAATATGATGCTGAGGGGAATGTTGTATACGATCCACGCAAAGACTTAAATGACAATAGCAATTAAAAAATTAGAAGATCTAACTCCGCTTCAAAGGTTGTCTCTTACTGAATTTTCGTATTCAAGGATAGATACCTATAAACAATGTGCGGCTAAGTATTTTTATTCTTATATCCTAAAAGAACCAAAATTATTTGGTGAAGCCGCAGTACTTCGGGAACATAGTTCATGCGGTTTTAGAAAATGTTATAACAAATGATTCTTCTTTAGATTATTCTCAAATTGAAATTGAATATGAAAAAAATAAAAAATCATATGATCCAAATCAAAAAATATCAGAACAAACTATTTCTTTAGGCAAAGAAATACTTGATGAATTTTATGATCAAAATATAGATACACAATTTAATGTATATGATAAAGAATGTGGATTTAAATTTATATTAGGAAATCATTTAATAGTTGGGTTTATAGATAGAATAGATGTTGTTGGTGACCAAGTAACAATTGTTGATTACAAAACCGGTAAATGGGAGGTTGCGCAAAAAAGTATTTCAAGCAACCTTCAGTTAGGGATATATGCAATAGCGGCTTCAGAGCTGTTTCCGAATAAAACAATAACAGCCGAACTGTATTATTTAAGATCCGGTAAACATAAGAGTCATACTTATACCAAGGAGGATTTAGAAAAACTTAAACAAGATTTAATTATTTCTATAAATGAAATAATCAACGACAATTCTTTTGCAGTTACTTCAAATCTTAGAGCCTGTACTTACTGTGATCACGCAAAAAGTGGAGTATGTGGTACGGGTGTTTTCAGGAATAAAAAAGCAGCTGGGGCATAAAAAGCCCCCGCATTTCTGCGGGGGAATTTTTAATATAATATTAATTAAAAGCTTGAATCTGATTCAAAGACCAGATCATTGGCTTCAAGGCCCTCAAACTGAGTAACTAGTTTGGTCGCCGTTGCATTGTCGTAACCAGCCTCTTGGAGGCTATCGATTACATTGTAGTTTATTGTTTGTTTGATGCTGTTAAACAGCTCTGCTTTTGTTATCATGGTTTCCATTATATCCTTTTGTGTCTTCCGTTGCAACTTTTGCAACATATTTTTGTATTTTTATTTTTTATAAAGTATAATGTTTGTTAAGATTTATATTATGTTATGAACAAAATAGAGGTTACTACATGAAAACTGAGATTGTCAATTCGAAGACATTTTTTTCTACAAGATCTTTAAAAAAATCTCCAATTTTTTCTAACGTAAAATTAGAAAATTTACCAAAAGCTGTGTTTACTGAAAAAAAGATTTCAAACAGGGGCAATGCATATAAAAATACTAAAACAGGATTTAGATCCGACATACAGCTTAATGTAAGATCTAATTGGGAAGCAAACCTCATAAGAATATTTAATGGGTATAATATAAAATTTGAATTTGAACCGACAGTATTTGCATTTCCAATTAAAAGGGGAACCAAGGGTTATACCCCAGATTTTTTTATTAATAAAACCAAAGAATGGATTGAGATCAAAGGATATCTAGATACAAAAAGTAAAGTTAAATTAAAAAGATTTAAAAGGTATTATCCAAAAGAATTTGAAAAACTAATATGCATCATTAGCAAATATTCAAAAGATGCTGTTGAATTTATGGAAGAATTAGAGGTTCCAATGGTGATATATTATGAAGACATAAGAACCGAGTATGGTTCATTAATCCCAAATTGGGAAGGCAAGTAATACATGGTTGCATATAAAGAACAATATTACAACCTTGCAGAATCAGAAATACAAGAATTAATTGCAAAAGCAAAAAAAGAAAATTCAAAAGCACAAGAAGAATTATTGAAAGTATTTAATAATTTTTTAACCAAATATGTTTCATTGCTTTATCATGGTAGATATAATCTTGATGATTATGATATTAGAAGGTTCATAAGTTTATTCGTTAAAAATTCTTATGTCAGGTTTGCTTTAATGAAAAATAAATTAAATAGAGTAAATTATAAACATGTTCAAGAAGTTATGAACCGGCATACAGTATATGGCCAAAAGATATGGTGACGAGGAAGATATAAGACAAACTGTTAGCATGACTTTTTTTCAATGTATAAAGAGATATGAAAGAAAAGATTCTGCAAAAGGAGCGATACCATTTAGTGGTTTTTTGTATAGTTATTTTTTTTATCTTTTGAAAAAAAATGTAGATACTTTTTTAATAGATCAATTAGGAAGAAAAACATTTCCATTAATTATGGACGATACATATGATCAAGAAGAGGATAATGAACAACCTGGATTTACGCCAGAACCAATTGAATATACGCTTGAGCAATTTATCTCTACTGATGAATTAAATGAAATGTGGGTTCTTGGAGAAAAAACTATTTTACCTTTCGATCAACTTACCGTTCAAGAGAGACAGCTGATAAAATGGAGATTTGTAGATGGTAAAAAATCAAGTGAAATTTCTCAAAAGATAAATGAACATCCAAATACCGTCAGAGAACATTTGTCTAAAATTAAATTGAAATTAAGAGATATTATAATAGAACATGATATGAAAGAAATGATAAAAGACTTAAATATAAAAAAGGAATCTTAATGAATCTTCAAAACATAGAAAAATTGCAAAGTCTTCTCTCTGATTTTTTGAATCCACAAATTCAAGAGGTAATAAATTCTTATGTAAATAATAGCAAAGATAATATATATTTCATAGAAATACCAGAAGAAGAAGTTGTTGATCTTGGTCTGGATAAACTTGCTTCCCTTGTAGCAAGAACTTCAAATGTTTATGGAAGATCAGCAAGATTTGCTGGTATGGCAAGAGCAAATTATAAATTGATAGAAGGAAAATATAAAAAAGTTTATAAATCTTCTAGGGTTGGGAAAAACGAAGCAGAGAGAGAAGCGACCGCAATGGAGGCCGCAGAAGCAGAATATTCTGCGCTAATTACGTGCGAGGCAATTGTAAGCTTGGCTGAATCATTGGAGGGTTCGGCCAGAATAGCTTCTGAATCAGCTAGAAAACTTATGGACAAAGTACAATCAATGCAAATAGCATCAAGCAGAGAGTCTAAGGGTTATTACTTAGATGAAGATTTTAAAACATACTAAAGGATGATTTATGTTTATTGGACACTATAAAAATGTAAATAAAATAGATGAATTTTACTCAGAAAAAAAAGATGGATTAGATTTTCCAGCTCAAGTTGAGTATAGGGGCGGTAAATATTCACTTATTAATACGTATTTAGTTAATTCTAAAAGACAAGAAGATAATATAAAAAAAAGAGCACAAGAATTAAATATTCTAGTAGATGTTAAAATAGATTAATGAATATAGAAGTTTTTTGTGATGGAGCCTCTAGGGGACAGGGGCAAAAAAGAAGAGGAGAAGCCGCCTGCGCAACAGTAGTTTATAAAAATAAAAAAAAAGTTGCTCAGTTTGCAAGAGGCCTTGGATCTAGGACCAATAATGAAGCTGAGTATGAAGCCGTAATAGCTTCTCTTTTGATATGTGCTCTGTCTGATTTTGTTGATCCAATAATTTATACTGACTCAGCTGTCGTCGCCAACCAGGTAAATGGAGTATGGGAATGTAAGAATCCAGCTCTTTTCCCATTGTTAATGACGATTGAGGAAATTAAATCAGAGTATAGATTTAGGCTTATACAAGTCCCAAGAAATTTGGTTTGGGAACCAGATTATCTAGCAAATACTTTTTTGAATCAGTTAAAAAACAAGCAGAAGGGATTATGATATAATCTATAGTTATGAAAAACTTTAGGATTAATCAACCAATTATAGTGGGCTTGGCCGGTAAAGCGGGTAGTGGCAAAACGTCGGTAGCCGATTCTATTGTGCCCAAGGGGTCTTTGGAGACAGTAAAATATGGCTATAGATGGGACCATTTGTTTTTTGCGTTACCATTGTATGAAATGGCTTCTATTAAAAAGAATACAATAGGTATAAATGAAAAATCTAGAAAATTATTTGCGTTACATGAAGCTCTTTACGAATTATATGGCAGTTCAGCGATTGGGAATATACCACAATATGAAAAATTTTTAGAAATAGTTTATGAACTTGAGCACCTACCAATTGAGCCCGAAGGTGTAAAGCCTAGAACATTTTTGCAGGAGGCTGGTGATGTTTGTAGAAAAAATTATCCAAATTGTTTTGCGCATTGGGCCCTTGTTAAGAGTTATAAATTATATGCTCAATTTTGCAATGAAAATGATAGCGACGAAGATGACGCGAAAATGGCAATTATTATATCCGATGTTAGATATTCGAATGAGGCAGAAGCGATAAAAAAACAACCGAATGGTTTTATAGTATGCTTTGAGGCCTCTGAAGAAACTTTAAACAATAGACTTTTGAAGAGAGATGGATATCTTTCAACAAGGATTCAATCAGAACATTCCTCAGAAAATGGAATAGAACAGGTGAAAAAGATGGCAGACATAATTATGGATACAAATTACATGTCGCTCGAAGAGCAAACTTTAAATACATTAATAGCACTAGGAATGAAAGTAGAAACAAATGCCTAAAATAAGTAAAAATGCTTTTGAGCAGTCGACAGATTCGCCATTAGGTTCGATGGTCAATGTTAATCCGGGTATTAGCATTTCAACATCTCCAGTTTTGATTTGTGGTGTAAACAGAAAAATAAATATTGGAAACTTTGAAAATATAGATGTTTATGCTGGTATCAGTCTTCCGTTGTCTAATGTTTCCCTTGAGGATAAAGAAGCCCTTCAGGCAGCGATAGAGGATGCGGCAGCCTATGGGTTTTCCATAGTCTCAAAAGAGACTGGAGATAGATATGTTTTGATTAAGGAGTCTCAACAGGGCAAATAATCAAAAGACATAATTGATAATTACTATTATGAGCAGTATAATATTACTATTAACCATATAAAATAAAAATTAAAAATAAATAGAGGTTCAAATGTTTAAAAATCTAGTGAGCAAAATAAAGTCATTTATATTTAAGGCCCAGAAAATAGATCCAGATAGCGCTTTTGCTAAAGCTCAGGCCAAAGTTATTGATGATTTGGTTAGTCAGGCAGAAGTGGTGGCAGACATCGCGTCTGCAACGGCAACAAAGATCGTCGCCGATGCTAAGAAAGAGGTTTCTAAGGCGGCAAAACAAGCAGTAAAAGCTAAGAAAGCTGGTCCTCGACCAGGAAACGCAAAAAAAGCTGCAAGTTCAAAGATAAAAAAAAAGTCGTCCCAAAAAGTAAATTAATTTAATGTCTTTAGCTAAATCTAGATTAACGTCTAAAGGAAATTGTCTTCCTAAAAAATTGGGGGAAATTCCAACCCCAAAACCTCAACCTAAAAATTAAAAAAAATAATGGTATTGATATGTCAAAATATGTAAAAGTTACAACGCAACAAGAAGAAGTTCAACAAGAAGAAGTTCAACAAGAAGAAGTTCAACAAGAAGAAGTTGAACAGAAGCCTAAAAAGAAAAAAGGCTCTTCAAAAAAGAGCACAAATAGCAAGGATAAATAATGCCCAAGGTAGGAAATAAATTATTTGCGTATACAAAAACTGGCGAAAAGAAGGCTAAGGCATACGCGAAAAAAACAGGTAAGAAAATGATCAAGAAAAAATCTTCAAAGAAAAAAATGGGTTATTAATTTTTACTAGATAGGAAAGCATCCAATGCCAAAAGTAGAGTGGGATATCGTAGTCCCGGTAAAACAACCGGCAGATCTTAGGGGAATTGCTCCCGGTAAGTTACCAGAAGCCCTTCTTCGTCCAGCCGCTGGTGGCGGCAAACTTCATTGGCAAGCAGCCAATG
>Ga0194131_10001945_pt1 | contig 34517 bp, 55 predicted proteins | sample TA2KigO120mmetaG_FD_148631 | JGI IMG/M metagenome (GOLD analysis project Ga0194131, IMG submission 148631) | Freshwater microbial communities from Lake Tanganyika, Tanzania - TA2015053 Kigoma Offshore 120m | ecosystem: Environmental > Aquatic > Freshwater > Lake | place: Tanzania: Lake...
TTGGTGTGCTGGCTTACTACTTTTGGAGAACCTTCTACGCCTTCTACTGAGGCCAGTCATGGCTAAGAAACAAAGCGTGTCCAGACGCTACAGTATCTGGAAGGATGTTGAGTGAGTTTTACTCTACGGTTTCGTTGTACAATGGAGTTACCATGCCTACTTTGCTTGAGCAAGCGTTGATGTGCAAGCAGCTTTTTTGCCGATGGGCGTTGGGGTTCAAGGACCGGGGCATGGGGCATGGCGACTATGCCGTAATGACCACAGGCGAAATCGACAAGGGAGAAGTAATTGTCGAATGCCCCAGCCGTGAGATTGCCGAACATATCATCGAGTTACACAACGCCCGCCTGCCCGCCCCCGCCGATGGCATCAGAGACTTCCTGAAAGACATTCCTGGTTTCTACGCTATGGGGAAGAAAGAACCCCTTGACGACTTAGTGGCCTATGTGCATACTAAGAAGGCGAAGAAACAAGCCGAACAGCGCCTGGCTAAATGGGACTTCGGCGTCAAGGTCGAAGTGGCGGTGGTACAGCTTACGGCTATACCCTGGTGGTGTCCCTGCCCCACTTGGCCAACGGCTGGTGGTGGCTGTCCTGACCGCCCTGACTACGGTGGGGCTGTACCGGAGAAGCTGGACGAAGTGACCGATGAGGACCGGGCGTTGCGGTGAACGCCCAGCTATTCAGGTCAAGGTCGAAGTGGCGGTGATGGGCAAGTTGGCACCTTTGGCTAAGAAACAAAGCGTGTCCAGACGCTACAGTATCTGGAAGGGAAAGGTCTGATGTTACAAAACATTCGCAGGGGGTTTCCGAACGAAACCCCCTTCTTCGCTTTTACGGTCGATATGACCATCACCGCCCCTAACGGTGGCGCATACCACTTCGCCATAGGCGACAAGCACAAGGTCAAGTACCAGGGCAACAACTCCTGGCAATTTACAGAACTTCCCGGTCAGCCTGTACTTACGTTCACCGACTGGAACCTGCTGGGGGTAGAGCCAGCGGGGGCGTAAGCCGTACTAGAAACCCTCAAGAAAGGGAAACTTAAACAAAGCGTGTCCAGACGCTACAGTATCTGGAAGCATGAAGGTACTAGCAATTACCGAACGGGGCGAAGATTTCGCCGCCGCTGTTGTCGAATTGCCGGAAGGCAAGAGCGAAGATGAAGTCTTCTGCGCCTGGGTCCGAGCGGGCTGCAAGGGCGGGCATAGTGGCTATAACGCCTCCAAGTCCGACGAGGAGATTTTGGATGAAAACACCGAATACGCCTACGCTACGCTAACGGTTCAAACCTTGGCGTAAGCCGTACTAGAATCCTCTAAAGGAGGGCATGACTGTGGCTGAGAAAACAACCGCTGCTATTGGTACGCAACTTGAGTATTCGTTCTTCAAGGACGGCGACCAGCCGCCTTCGGCTGATGCCCGGCGAGCTTATCTTAACCCCGACCGGGGGCCGACTGCGAAGTATCCTGACCCTTCGCCCTACTACGGGTTCATTGGCAACCGCACGGCGGTAAACAAGCTGTTGCGCATCGACTTCGACGCCTTGGGCCGTTACAACCACCTGTGCCGGGACTTGGCCATTGCCTTCATCGGGCAGGCGGGGTCGGGCAAGACGGAGTTGGCCCAGCGCCATGCCAAGGCGAACATGCTTCCGCTAGTGAAGCTGACGCCAAGGGCTACGAAGTCGTTGCAGGACATTCTGGACGAGTTGCAGCGGGTGTGGGAGTCGCACAACATGCCTCTGATTGAGGTATGTCGTCCCAAGTTGTACAAGGTGCCTCCTACCAACGTCTTTATTGACGAGGTACATGCCCTGCCCAACAAGGTTGTCCAGGGTTTGTTGACTGCGACAGAGCATAAGGATGCGATGTTGGTGACGGAGAAGGGCTACACCGTCGATTGTTACAATATCCACTGGATGATTGCGACGACCGACCGGGGTAAGTTGTTCGACGCCTTTGATACTAGGTTCACGAAGGTCATTCTGAATCTGTACACAAAGGAAGAAGTCGCCACTATCGTCAACAAGAACAACCCCAACTGGTCGATGGATACTTGCCGGTTGGTGGCACACTACTGTTCCAAGGTGCCCCGAGAGGCACTAGCGTTTGCCAGGGAAATGCAGCTAGAGTTCAACATGAACCCTGGCACCTGGCAAGACGTTGCAGCGAGGGTCGCAAGGGACAACGAAATTGATGAGCATGGGATGTCGTTCCGGCGACTGAAAATCCTCACAGCGTTGGGCCAGAAACCTGTTGCTGCTAACCGCCTGCCGGTGGTGGCGGGGTGCAAGATTGAGGAACTTGAGAAGTTCATCTTGCCCTGGTTGCTGGAAGCAACCCCCGAGCAGTCGCCGCTCATTACGGTGACAAACAAGGGCTACACCATCACGGAAGCCGGTATCGCTGAGTTGGAGAAGCGCAAGGTTCGCCATAACGGTGAACAGGCTTTGCGGCTGGTGGGCTAATGGGCGAAGCACCAAACGCTGACCACTTCTATGAATTGTTTGTCAAGCATGGCGAACACATGGGTCAGTCGTTTGGTTACTTCGTCTACTACCGCAGCAAGGTGGACCTTCTGTGGGAGGATGTTCCCGAAGCTGCCGTTAGGGATGGCGACTTGATAGACGTAGACCTCTACAATGTCGATTACGTCATGGAGATAACGCCAGAGGAATACTTCGACAAGATGTGGGAATGACATGAAAACAGACGAACAGTGGTGCAAAGATAACGGGGTTCCTGCTAACGCCAAGCATACCCACCTATTCAATGGCTACGACGTTATTGCGATGGCGAATGTCATGTTGAAGAAACATGGGGTCCGCATACGAACGAAGCAACGTCGGGGTACTACTGGTTCTTATGTTTGGGTGGAGGAACTAAATAAGGTATGAGGCTTTATTACTCCAACTACTACAACCGCTTGGGCGACGAGATACAAATGACGGCTCTGCTCAAGCATTTGCGAAGTAAGGGAATTGAAATTGACTACCATGACCGCACAGGGATGGCCGGGATTCTCTTCCCTGACAATCTGACGACCTTTGTACATGGGAACAATGGGCACGGGTGTTTTGAAACTAGGAACCTCTGGATTTGGGCACCCCTGCTAAGAAGCAGAGGGATTTACACAGAGGTTAAAGGGGCTTACGAACCCGACATTGATGTGGTGTTCGCACCTGTGGTGATGCCAAGCTACAACAAGGCCAGGGGTTTTAGTAACGAAAGGATTAGCGAACTATTCGACCTGATTGTTAGTCGTTGGCCAAATAGTTTGCTGGTGGTCGATGCGACACACAGGAGAGTAATAGCACAAAGAGACAAGGTGGTCTTTAGCACTAGCTTCCCGCAAACCTTTGACTTGATTCGTCGCTCAAAGGTGTTCTTGGGCGGGGATACGGGCACAGGCCATTATGCCGGGGGCATCGGACACCCGAACATGGTGCTGTTGTACCCGGATATGAGCCAGGACCAATGGGCGTTCCGGGGTGAGGTAGAGTACATGGCAAAGCATCTTGCTGAACCTGACTTTATGTTACACAAGTGGGATTCAACGCCTTGTTGCGACCCTTCCCACATGACAATCCTGCAAATGGATGCTCATTCGCAGGCGGTAGCAGACGCCCTAGAGGCATGTCTGCTAAAACAATAACTATGCAAACCCAACTAAGAGACGAGATTAACAAGCAACTACTTGAATCACTCAAGAGTAACACCATTGTTCCTTGGCAGCAGCCCTGGACTGATGCTTCTTGCGTCATGCCTGCCAACATCCTGACCAAGATGCCCTACAGGGACGTTAATCCTATTCTCTTGCGTATCGCCGCTGCCAAGCATGGCTATACTTCAAGATGGTGGGGTACGGAACGACAATGGACCGTCATGGGCGGCAAGTTGAAGGAAGGTGCTAAGAGTGTCAGGGTGTATCACCAGAATCCTCTGCCGGGCGGTCCAGACGTTCTTGACCCTTCCTTCGCAGTAATTAAGGAGCGAGTCGTCTATAACCTGGACAGCGTTGAGGGTGGTAACTTTGGCAAGTTGCGGATAGTTCCAGATGCTACTCTCACTGAGGCCAGGGACGCACAGGGCAACCCTGTTTGGGAAATGGAATTTGGCCGGGGGCTGGTAAACATTGAGGCTGAGCGGATTATCAAGGCCACTGGTGCTGACTTCCGTGAGGAAGCACGCAACGGGGCACTATACTACCGCCCGCCGCTTGATTACATTGTCCTGCCGCTAATGTCGCAGTTTTACTTCGGCCCAGGCGGTTCCGCATCCTACTACGCAACTGCCTTCCATGAGTTGTCTCATTGGACGGAAAACAGGCTCAACTGGTATGCAGACCCGAAGCTGTCGGTTAAGAAGCGTTATGCTTTGGGAGAGCTAAGGGCTGACATTGCCAGCGCTTATCTCTGTGCGGAAGTTGGTATTCCGCCACAGAAGGATGAGCTTAACTTTGACCGCCGCACCAACTTTGCACGATATGTAAAGCATTGGGTGGCCATGATGGAAGAAGATAACAGCATCATCTTCCGCATTGCGAAGGCGGCTAGTGAAGCAGCGGATTACATCCTCATGCTGTCAAAGCATGGGGATGCAGTCCGTCCCAGGAAGGTTCTGGCTGAGTCGAAAGAGATAGTCTATAAGTGCTTGCGTACTGTCGAATAGCCTGACATTGGGCTTATGATAGTAGATGCATCCTGTATGGAATGACCACCCTATAGCTGGCTTGCAAATGATATAGGCTGGTGCGCCAACAGAGTTGTTGACATGGGACATGCCGCTAGGGACGCCAACGAAAGCCTCGGCCTTGCTTAGTAACCTGATGGAGTCCTCAAGAGGCCGCATGTTGCCAACATCAACAAGGTCATAGCCGCTCTTTCGCAGGAAAGAAAAAAGAGCATTGGTTTCTTCGTCGGTTAGGTTCTTTTCCTCTGACTTCCAGCGACCGTCTAGCTGGTAACAGATTAGCTTGCTCTTGTTAGGGGACCAGGCATAGTTCCTAGTGGGGCAAAAGCTAACGCCAAAGGTAGCACAGTAGTCAACATTATGGGTGGGCGGCAGATTGACAAACTCAAAGGTGCCTGTGCTGGCCAGGTTACGCATGATGAGGGGGATTTCGTCATGCCAACAATGTCCAGCAACGAGTGTCTTGCGGCCTAAATCCTCTGAGGTTCGCAAGATATAGTTGCACACTGACCACCTATCCCCAAAACCGAATTGGGAGTGGTTAAAGTTAAGGATGGCGGTAGGAATGTCTTCAACCTTTAGCATACCTTAGATAGAGTAAGCGATGGCAGGACGGAGACGTTTGAAGAATCATGTTTGGTTCAAAACCTTTGGCCCGGTGCCGAAAGTTCCCTGCTATTGGTGTCGAAGGATGCTGCTTTTCGATGAAGCTACAGTGGACCATGAACCCGCTTTAGCAGAGGGTGGAAGCAATAGGAACGTCGTTATTGCTTGCTCTGGCTGCAATCATAAGCGGGGCATTGAAACCTACAAGAGAACAAAACATGCAGGCCATTAGCAAAACAGAAGGTCAGAAACTCATTCAAGAGGGCAAAGCAGGCTGGTACGCAGCTAATGCTAACCCTCCTATCCCGCATGACACCCAACTGGTGGTCTGCGCTGGCGGAAATTACTACCTAGCCTCCACCGAAGAAATCAAATTGGAGGAACTTGGCCCTACCTACATCACTGGCCTGGACGGTAGCAAAATTCCCAAAATGGTGTATAATGTTCAACTTGAAGACGGCAGCGAGTTGTGTAACTTGCTCAAAAAGGACTTCGAGGGAGCAAGAGACATTGACTTGGGGGCTGGCATTCCTACAAAATATACCGGCTACCCGGAGGAATAATGCTGGATGAACCACTGGACGACTACGAAGAATGCGCCTTGATTCTTTGTGTCTATTTTTGCGAGGACTGTGCAACGGAGTTGTACAAGGATTCAGCCGACCCCGGTTGGTACAAGCAATTAGCTAATCTTGCGAAAGAGCAGGGTTGGTACTGCAAATGGGAGAACAACGATTGGACAGTTTATTGCTCTCAGTGTAAGAGCAAGCATATACAGGAGAATTAAATGTACGAACGATTTACCGATAGAAGCCGGAAGGTCATGCAGTTGGCCAACCAGGAAGCCCAACGATTCAACATGAGTATGTTGGCACCGAACACATTCTGCTGGGTCTTATCAAGGAAGGTTCTGGCGTTGCCGCTAACGTCCTCAAGAATCTTGACGTTAATTTGAACAAGGCTCGCACGGAGGTTGAGAAAATTGTCCAGGCTGGCCCCGACATGGTAACGATGGGCAAGATGCCCATGACGCCTCGGGCAAAGAAGGTGATGGAATACGCCATCGAAGAAGCCCGTACCCTGGAACACAACTACATCGGCACTGAGCATCTATTGCTCGGACTACTAAGAGAGCAAGAGGGTATTGCTATTCAGGCATTAACTAACCTGGGCGTTACTCTTGAGGAAGTTAGGGAAGAAATCCTTAACTTGCTAGGCAAGGCTGACCCCAACAAGCCGGTAAACAATGCAACCCTGCCTGCACCCAAGTTGGAAGTTAATTGGAACCTTGAAGTGGCCCTTAGTGGCGAAGACAAGGTTGCCGATTTGATGGTCCTTACCCAGCTAGAGGCTATCGTTAAGAGCAAGGGTAATACCCCGGCTAGAAAGATTCTGGAGGACTTGCAGCAAGTGCTAAATGACTACCTTCGTGGCCCCGGCCCTGACTTGAGTGAGTCTTAATAACCTCTGCCGCCCATAGATGTGAAGTTGTTGGCTTTCACACTTACTTTTCCTTGGTTAGGCTCAAGATATATTGATGTGCCATGTGGTGTGCCATCTGCCACTTTGTAAGTAAGTTGCACATAGGTTCGGGGTTGCTTCTTTTGTACTTGCACAGTTGCTCCAGGCTTGGGATAAAGCACATTATTCTTGACGATGAAGTCTAGTTCTATCCCGCCTGACCATTCGGCGTTACCTCTATTCCTAGTGTAGTTCCGCATAGCTGGCACTACAGGCATTTCTCCCACGCCAGAGATAAGATAGTTGAGCATTTTGGTAAATTTAGTCGGTTGATTTTCATATTGTTGCGCCAACTCCCAAAGTTGGCTAAGAACAAACTGGTTTTCTTCCCCTTCCTCGGCCATTTCGACCCCTTTTTGGAAGTTGCCGGGGTTGCGTCCTCCTAACAAGTTATAAGCAGAATGAAATGCCAGACTAGCAAGATGAATCTTTGTTTCGCTAGTAAACTTTAGGTTGAACCCAACCATTTGTTGCCCGCAACCAATAATAATGTCGGCTGGGGTTTTCCTGGCGGTGAAGGTACTACCTTCTCCACCGTTAAACTGCACTGAATCAACAGGACATTTCAATAGCGATGCCGCCTTTGCTTTCATCTTTTGCGCCATGTCTTTGGAGTGAAGTTCCAGGAATTGCAAGATAAGAGGACTCGACGCCTTGCTAACCTTTGCTTGTAATTTTTCCATGTATTGGTCACGAACACTGTATGCCCAAAAACTGTCTTTGTCTTCTTCTATTGGGTTCAGTCCAGCCATGTCTATTAAATGAATGTAGATATAAAGCTCAAAGAGCAGACCCATTTCTTTACCTATCCTTTGAATGCTTTTCTGCATTGTTTTCTTGAAAGTGAGGATTTGCCCAGGCTCCCAGTCTAATTTGTCGGCAACGCTCTTAAATGCCAGCCCACCCTTGCCGTAGGGGTCTTCTTGTTTGTCGCCTTCGTTAATCCATGTGCCAGGTGTTAGCGTATGAGCAGCAAGAGCGAACGGCTGATTATAGGGTTGTTGAGCATAGGGTTGTTGAGGTTGGGCAGTAGGTTGTTCAAATAAACTCTCATAGTCTTGCGGAAATTGGAATAGGACATATCCGTCTTTGGCTTTCATCGAGGATAGAATCTGCAACTTAACTTTCTGGAAGAAGGAAGTAAGTTTCTGTTGCAAGTCGTTTTGTTCAGATAGCCATTCACTAAACATTTTTTCCTTTAGAAGAGAGACGGCTCGGGGAGTCTGTCGCTTTTTTCTTTTTTCTTCTTAATATCTTTTGTTCTAACCGGATTGTGTGAGGCTCCCAAGGCTTCGGGGCCAAAAAGAACCCCTTGTCCTCGGTAGCTGAAATTTTTTCCTGGCATTATTCCAGCGTACTGCAATACATCAGCAGCTTGCTGGATGTACTCGTCTGGCAAACCAATTTCTTTTGCCATTTCTGGCTCTGAAACAATATATGCTAAAGCTTTGTGAGGCAAATCCAGTGCGTTAGGGTTTTTGACCCTAATCTCGTCGGGCGTATCAGTAGGATTTTGAGCGGCTGCTAGAATGTCCCACCAATACTGAGTATTTCTAATTTGCGATATGTTGCGGTGCGCTCTACTTCCTGTTCCGCCAGCCATACTAGCTCCTGTTTGGAAGAGTGTGTCTTTGCCTCCCGCTCTGTCTGGAATGTTAGATAGGCCATAGAGTTTTTGCACAAGTTTATCTTGTGGGTCTGCGGTAATGCCAGAGAACTTGCCCTTGTCGTCATAACGACTGACCCCGGTTAGTGTGGTATAGTTGTGTGCAATATAGTCGGTCCAAATATCCCATAGTTTTATTGTGGTAGCCCCTTCTTCGGCTAACATTTCCAATACTCTCAAATAATTGTCAATGCTTGCCCTGTTTTTGCCGCTATAACCAGATGGTTCCAATGCTTGGTATAGGTCTTCTTTTCCGTATTGTTTAGCATACGCACTGTATAGGTTAATGTTATGCATGTCAATGCACCCTAATTTACCCATTACTATTTGAACACAAAAACCAGCTTTAACTGGTGCAAGACCACTAACTCCCAGGAATTTACGAAAAGTTCCAACTGTGTCAAGTTTGTCCACCAGGCTCTTTATAGCATCAAAGATTCTACGGCGATTAGTCCATACGCCTGACATACCGTGATACATGTCGTTTTTCTGCTTGGCCTCTTTTTTCTCCCCAAGCTTGAATCCAAAAGCTGTTGATTTTAGAGAATAACCTTTCAAAAAACCATCTTTGTCCAACATGGCGGGATTAGCTTTTTGCGAGAGCTTTTTTTCCATGCTGGTAATTTCGTCGCCTAATTCCTCACCATTTAACGGCATGTCTTCGTTCCTGTAGCCAAACTTCGTAAATAACTTCAACATCACTGTGGGGAAGTCTTGCATTACTTGCATAAAGTCCGCTCGCACCGTTAATAACACAAAAATAATTGTAGATGCTAAGTTCTCTGGGTTGGCCATCGCATATTGATGCATGATTGGTGCGTCACGAAGGAAACCACTAAAATGCTTGCCTTTTTGAGTAGTTGCTTTCCAGTCGCCATAGGGAACCAAAACATTGTCTTTGGAGGTTAGTAGTTTATTCTTGTTCTGGACCAGCATGGCCTCGGCAAGCATGGCCTTAGTCAACTTAATGCTAGGAGGGCCGAAATATGTCTCCTCAAGCCAGGATTTGAAACTGCTTAAAATCATAAAGGTATATACAAAAGTTTTTGCAAAAGTGACTTTACAACAATTCTAATTGGAGTACAATGGTGGTATGGCTAAATCCAAAGTTTACCACGACCAACAATCGTCGTTTGGTCTGACGGATATTCTGTCCGAAGAAGAGTTACGGCGCAACGGCTTGCAACCCCGATTCAACGGCGGGCCGCTGGGGGACCGTTTCAAGTTGGTAGCCCTGGTTGATTCAAACTCCCTGGAAGAGATTTTTCGACTCACGAACAACATCGACCGTGCCTGGACTGAGAACGAAGGGGTAGAACCTGTTGGCAACCGTCACCGTTCTACTTCGGTGGGCGATTTAGTACAGCTTGGTAGCACAGGGAAGTGGTATCTCTGCTCCAACGCTTACTGGCGAGAAATACAGGTGGAACAGTGACATGCGAATGGTGCGACGTTGACCAGGACGAAGAAACGGGCGGGGCGACATGCGAATAAAAGCTACATCGGCTGGCAAGAAAGTTGACCTGCGAGATGCTTGTTCCAAGATAACTTTGGGCGCAGCCTCCGAAGACGAAGCTCTCTTTCTAGCGGTTCTGCATAACACTATCATTGCTGGTGGCAAGATAGTGGTGTATCCGGGAAAGAAAGCCCGCAAGCTGAACAAGTATGTTAAGGGCAAGATTGGCCTGGAGTACACGGGTGAATAACTTAAATCCTGTTACTTTCAGGGGTCAAGGGCTTGACGGCAAAGAGCGAAACCTTACGTTGGGCCGCACCTGGATTGCAAGCAAACAATCAAGAACGGTTATTCCTGACGGGCCTCACCGACTAGACCCAGGCGATAAACTAGACAAGTTGTGCCCTATCGTTATGTGGGATGAGGGTGGCTCAAAGCCTGTCGGAACGATAATGCTGGAAGAGGATGCTCTGATTGAGGTACTCAAGGCGTCCCTAAAAGACCAGCAAACACATTCCCTAAATGGCCCTCGGGAGAGGGGTGGTATAGTCGTTAACCAGTTTGCCATCAAGAGAATTGTGGACAAAGTGGTTTGTAGGTTATGCGAAGTGAGCAAAACTCAAAACATTCAGGAAGCATTCAAAGATTCCCTAGTTCTTGACCTGGGGCATTTTACTAGGGGCTTAGCGATTCTGTTTCCAAAAGGAGAACTTGAATGAAACAGTGCGTTATCGTTGACAACGACTGCGAACACCCGCCTTGGGTGGAAGTAGTAGCTCGTAAGTTGGCGAAATGCTGGAAGAGTCCTGGCGGCATCACCATGATGGTGAGCCGTTGCGACGAGGGACACTGGCACTTAGTTTGCGCCCCTTCTCTAAGGGAAATTGTAGGCGGCGTAAGCGACGGCGGAAACATCTTTGCACGTTTCCAGCTTAATGTTGGCAAGGCTGTGCGTGTTTTTGACAAAAGCCCCAGGGTTTTCTTTAACACAGCACATGATGACGCTCTGCCGTTCCTTATTTTCATTGGCCTAATCCACAACGAAGAGGTCCAGCTTGCCGTAGTGAGTGGTCCGGTTCCCGGCCAGCCCGCTACAGAACTGGCCCATACGTTAGGCCCAAAGAAAGGCACGGTCGAACGTCGCCTGCCTCGGCAGGAGGGTAACGGCCATGATGCCAGTAGTGAGTAAGACAACGGTTGAGTCCACCGCACAGTCTATCCTAGAAGACTGGAAAGGACTTAATGCGTTCATTACCGTAATGCACGAAGAAAACCCCGATTTGCTTCAAACCTTGTTTAGCATGATGAAGCAAGGGGAGAAGATTTACGGTAAGGAATGGCACGAAGGTTTTAAGATGGGTGTATTAACCTTATACGCCCTTCTACACCGCCAGTCAGAAGCCGACGACCTGGCAAAAAATCAATAATTTTCGTCTTTACAAAACCGTTTTCCGTTGTATAGTGTTCTATGCAACGGAGACAAGTCACTTCTTCCTCAAGGAGAGTCAGATGGCCGAAGAGAAAACTACGGTCAAGGATGTAGAAATCATCCGTCAGGGCAATCAAATCATCATCCCCCCAAAGATGAGCTACGATGAAGTCATCGAGTGGTGCAAGCGGAAGCGGGATGAGGATGAAAGGGAGGTCAACGTCGTTAACGAGTTGCCCTTCTCTCCCCTGGACGGTGCCGTAAACTTTCATCGTGCCCTGGCCGATATTTACGGCTGGACGGAATTGGTGCCGACCCCCGGCTTCTTCGGCTCTAACCCTCCAACGATGGTCCGCATCCCTATCAGTGCGACCGAAACCTTGCAGGTGCCTTGGGGCCGGGTTAAGGTTCCCGGCATCGAAGGGCATCTGGATACGGGAATGTTGGTAGAGCCAACTCCCCGGTTCTGCATCAACGGCAAGGTGAAGCAGAAGCATGTGCCGGAAGTGAAGACTATCGTGGACCGCACGCTTCACTTCTTGGAAACAAGAAGTATCTACAAGGAACAGGCCGTTAAGGTCAGTTTCGAGTACATTCGGGAAGGCAAGACCTTCTCCCCGACAGAGCATTGCCCGAAGTTCATGAAGCTGACCGGCGTGGCTGAGGATGACCTTATCCTTAGCGACGAAGTGATGGGGTCGCTGAACATCGGTTTGTTCTGGCCGATTGAGTTTGCCGAAGCCTGCCGCACCGCCATAGTGCCGCTCAAGCGGAGCGTATTGCTCTATGGTTCCTATGGTGTCGGTAAGACGTTGACTGCAAACGTCACCGCACTCAAGTCCACTAAGAGCAAGTGGACCTTCATTTACCTGGATAACGTCCAGGATTTGAAGAAGGGACTACAGTTTGCCGTACAGTACGCACCGGCAGTCCTCTTTAGCGAGGACATTGACCGGGCCACTAGCGGTGAGCGAACGGTTAGCATGGACCAGCTTCTCAACACCCTGGACGGTGTTGATACGAAGGGCAAGGAAATTATCACGGTGTTCACCACCAACCACATTGAAACTATCAACCCCGCCATCCTGCGTATGGGCCGGGTCGATACCTGTGTGCGAGTGGACCCACCGGATGCTTCCGCAGCCGTCAAGCTGGTGCAGAAGTACGGTCGTGGCCTCATCAATGCTCAAACCAACTTCAACGAAGTTGGCAAGAAGCTGGCTGGCCGCATCCCGGCCTTCATTCGGGAAGTTACCGAACGGGCCAAGATTGCAGCCATCGCTCGCCTCAAGGGCGGCAACATCACCGGCAAGGTGTTGGAAGCCGACATTATGGCGGCAGCGGTTGCGATGGAGCCTCACGCCGACCTTCTCAAGGGCCGTGGCGATGAGAAGAAGGGCGGTCCCGAAGTCTTCGTCAAATTGCCAGAGTCCAAGATTCCCGAAGCACGGGAGTTGCTGCAAACCTTGGGCCTGCCAGTCGGCGTAGGCGTCAACGGCGACAGCGACGAGTAACAGTGGTTCTCACACCCCCGGCCTCTAAACTAGAGGCCGGGGGTGTTTTTGTTCCTGTTCCTGGTTGTACAACAAATTTGTCTTTACAAACATGAAATCGGAGATACAATGCGTAAAGACAGAAGACGCCTGGCCAAGAAGGCAGCTAGCAAAGTTAAGAAAGCTAATGCTAGCAAAAAGGTTCAGGTAAACACAGCGGAGACTTGTGACATGGCTAAGAATATGGAGCGTACCGTTTCCATCGTCCTTAACCCCGAGCGGTCGATGGAGGAACGGGCCAACCTGCTTCTCAACGTCACCGCTGGCAAAGAGGCCAGTGCGGAAGAGAAGTTTGAACTAATCTCCGCAATCCTTAATGACTCTCAGCGGTCTAAGGACGATGCTGAGTACATCGAACAGCGCCAAAACTTCGAGCGGTTCATGAAGGAAGCTAAGGATGGTCCTACCATCCCTGCTACCTACGTTGGCAAGCTGGACCCCAAGAATCTCAACAGCCGCCGCATTGAAGTTATGACCCAGGCTGGCGAACAGAAGTTCCCAACCTGCCCGCCCGAGGTTGACATGGACAAGTTGAAGCCAGGGACCACCGTGTACCTGGACTTCAAGGGGTTCATCGTTCTGGACGTTCTGGACCGGGTTCCCTATGCCGGTCCCGAAGCTACTTTCGTTCGTCCGCTTGGCAGCGACCACATTGAAGCAATGGTGGACGATAACAAGATGGTGCTGAATACTTCGCACCTTCTTAGTGCGTCCATTAAGGACGGTAGCCTCCAGCGTGGCGACCGTATCCTTGTCTGCCCCAAGCGTGAGTTCGGGTTCCGTGCTGTGGCTAAGGAAACGGACAAGACCCACCGTTTCGTGGACAACAGCACCATCTTGGACGTTGAAATCGAACGGGACATTGGTAGCCCGCACTGGGTTCTGGACTACCTCATCACCCGTACCAAGGTGCTACTGTTCCACCCCGAGTTCATGGAAAAGTTCGACATGCGGCCCAGGGTTAGCGCCCTCTTGTCTGGCCCTAGCGGTACAGGCAAGACACTAACCATCAAGGGCTTCCTGCGCCAGTTCGTTAAGTTGGTGCGGGAGCGAACGGGCATTGAGAAGATGCCTTCCAGAGTGGTACGAGCCAAGACGGGCGATTTGCTGTCCGAATGGTTCGGGCGCACGGATAAGAACATCGACGAGTTGTTTGACGATGTTTATAGCATCGTCTCCGAGCCTGTTAAGGCTAAGAACGGTGAGGATGTTATTCTCCCCTGCGTCTTAGTCTTGGAAGAGGCCGAAGGTTTCGGTCGTCGCCGTGGTGCGGACCATGAAGGTGTCTATGACCGTATCATCGGCACCTTCCTGCAACGCCTGGACGACCCGACGCAGGACTTGTCCAGGTTCCCGCTCATCATCCTGGCAACGTCCAACCGTCCCGACCTGTTCGATGCCGCCGTATGGCGTCGTCTGTCTGGTGTTACCGCACCATTCCGACGCCTGGACGCCGACGCCTTCAAGTCGGTGCTGGAGAAGAAGTTGAAGCCCCACTTCCCCTACAGCCTTGCCGACGATAGCGTTGGCAAGAAGTCCAAGCACACCAACTTGCGGGACGTTGTTGTCCAGCATGTCACGGATGAGTTCTACCACAACGGCGATGAGCCGGTGTTGGAGTTGGTGATGGCTGACGGCAGAACCGTTGACCGCCATGTTCGTAACTTCATGACTGGGGCGGTGTTGGAACAAACTGTCGCCAACATCATCGACGGTCTGGCTGTGGACTATCAGAAGGCGGGTGGCAAGAAGAACCTGTCTATCTCTGAGAAAATGATGTGCAACGGCATCAGGCACTACGTTAGCTCTGTGGTCAAGAACTTGACCGCCGTTAACGCTAGCGAGTACCTTGACGTTCCCGAGGAATCCAGAGTCACTAGCGTTAGGGTCCGGGTCTAACGTAAGTAACTAAGGGGGGGGTCCAAATGGACCCCTTAGTTACACACACAGGAGTACAGAACATGGCCGAGAAGCAGAAGAAGCACAAGCAAAACCTTGGCGGCGGGGGTCCACCGAAGCCGCTGGACGATACTCCGAAGGAAGAAAGTGCGGGTAACGTGGATGTTATCCACGGCGTCTACGCACACTCCCTGCCCCTTGCAGGCATGACGGTGAAGCAGGCCCGCAAGGAATTGGTCAACAAGATGAACATTGACCCCAAGGCCACGGCAGTCATCGACGGCACCGAGTCGGATGAGGGCACGGTCCTTGCGCAAGGTGCGGTTCTCACTTTTGTCAAGCCTGCTGGTGAGAAGGGCTAACATGAAGATGTACTACCTGGTGTACCTGCCTTCGCTCAAAGTAATGCATGTGTCGCAAGAAATGGCAGATTGCGATGCTGTTTACAAGAAAATCGGACATGATTACGACGAAGACTACAAAGTCATGTCCGATAGTGAGTTTGTCGAAATGGTACGCCAGAGTGGTTCGGTTAATAAGTCACTACATGAGGCTTTAATGGCCTGTGTAGTCATGGAAAAGAACCAGTTTGGTGAACCATGCTGGTGCAGGACCATTGCTGGCCTGTATTGTGTCGGACAAGACCAATGCAAGAAGGCTAAGTTAGCCCTCAAGAAACTGGAGGAATCTTCTCATGGCGGATAAAATCACCATCGACGGGGCCAAGCTGCTCATCGAAACCGACGAAGGCAAGAAGGTTGAGCGGCCCAGCACGTTGCTGGACGATATGTACAAGGCCGAACTTCTGCCGCTGTCGGACGGCATCGCCCTACCTGACGGCACGAAGTTCATCGAACACCGAGGGCCACTAATGCTAGTGGCTCACCAGCGCCCGCCTCATGTGCGGCAAGCCCGTTGGATTGCGCCGGATTCGCCCTCTGATTACGGGCACGGCACGAAGTACGGCAAGCTGCGGCTGTCCTTCCCTTACTCGCTAACGCTGGCCCTGTTCCAGCGTTCGACTAACGGGCAGTACGTTGTCACCAGCCGCAATGAGTTGTATTTCAGCAACAACCCGGTAACGGGCAAGGATAGCGTCGTCTGTTATCCCGGCCTGCTGAATGTGTCGGTGATGAAGTACGGCAAGCGGGATGCAACCTGGATTTGCACCCAATACCTCAGCGCCACTGGCGGCAAGCCCGACGACCACTGGACGAAGACGCTGGAACACTTGCTTGACCACACCTGGAACGGTGGGTTCAACCTGTCCAGTGAACACCATGAAGGCATGTCCTGGTATGGCAAGTACAAGGGCGATAAGGGCATTGCGCCGGTCGAAAACTGGCAGGCCAACACCGCCAAGGACGACGCCTTCGGCTTGAAGGTACAGTGGAAGCCTGCGGGCACGGTTGGCGAAATCATGGACGCCATCTTGACCGAGAACGCTGGCGCAGCCGCCCAACAGAGTGTCGCAAGTCGTATCGTCAAGTTCGCCAAGGTATAAGGAGGAAACATGAGTCTTTCCAAAACTCCCTTGTACCTGAAAGACGAAAACTTCGTCAAGCGGCCTACGGACCCGGAATACTTTCTGGTTGCGGCTAACGGGGTGTTCCTGTGCCACAACACTAAGTTCTTCCAGGCCGACGTTCGGGTGTGGGGGTCGAAGTTACATTGGGAGCGGCCCCAACGCTTCTGGTCTGAATGGGCGAGGGAAGAAGAGGCCAAGCGTCTTGAGGCTGAACGTACTACAGCCAAGTACATCGACTGTCTGCAACCGCATGAGGAAGGGGTGGTGAAGTCACTATTCCCGCCCCTCAAGGCCAAGCATGTACAGAAAATTGTTGGCTTCTTCGATTGGGTGTATCAGAAGCACCACGCCGAATCCATCGTCGTTCTGTATTGGGACTTGAAGAACAAGCGTTACCACTACTACTGCCCGCCTCAGAAAGTTAGTAGTGTGGACCTGGCCTACCCTCCCATGCCGACCTTCTCCGGTCAAGGCGTGGAACAGGAACATAAGTTGGGCACGGTGAAGCTGCCGCCCATGTGTACGCTAGTGGGAACTTTCCACTCCCATTGCGACATGGACACTGGCTATTCCTTCACCGACGAGAAGGATGAAAAGTACACCGATGGCCTTCACCTTATCTGTGGCCACCTGAACAGTAAGGTTCCTTCTTTCGCCGCCTGCCTTATCGTTGAAGGACGCAGGTTTGAAGTTAAGGACGCCTTCATGGAAGACTTCGTTGCCATTGACGAAGCATTCCCGAAGTCATGGACCAAGCAAGTCAGCGTCCAAAAATGGCTCGGCTGGTGGGGTGGTAAGAAGGGCAAGAAGTCTAAGCAAATGGGCTTCGTTGCCGGTAACGTAACGACTGCCGACGAAGAAGAAGATGCCGAAACCGCAGGCGGTGGTGCGAACATTGTTGACTTCGACAACGAAAGCGACGTACAACCGCCACCAAGCCTGTTCTGAGAGGATAACATGGACGATAGCGCAAAGTTGGTAGCAACTTTGCCGGATGAAGTAACTGTCAAGGTGGTGGGGTTGGGCGGCGTTGGCTGCGCACTGCTCGACCACCTTGCGGTCTTCTTGCGAAGCACCGGCAAAATTGTTCGTCTCGTTCTCATCGACGGCGATGAATTTGAGCCTTTGAAAAACTCCAAGCGCATGCGATTCAATGCGGTTGGCAACAAGGCCGAAGTCAAAGCCGAAGAAGTCAGAAGTACATTGGGGGATGCAACTTACATCACTGTAGTTGCCATCCCCGAGTACATTACCAAAGATAACATCGAACGTCTCATCAAGACCAACGATATTGTCTTCTTGTGTGTTGACAATCACCCCACCCGTAAGCTAGTATCGGACCATGTTGGCACGTTGAGTGACTGCACGCTCTTTAGCGGCGGCAACGAAGGCGTTGACCCGCCCAAGGAACGTGGCACTTACGGTAATGCTCAAATCTACTTCCGCAAGGGCGGCGTAGACAAGACCGTACCCCTTGGCAAATTCCATCCAGAGATTGCCAATCCAAAAGGCAAGATGCCCACCGAAATGGATTGCATCGAAATGGCGTTTTCCTTGCCACAAATCCTGTTCGCTAACATCGCTGTGGCCGGGGCCATGCTGAATATGTTTTACACCTTGCTGTGCGGCAAGCTGACCTACCAGGAAGTCAAATTTGACATTCTGGAGGGGCGGTCGATGCCTCAGCTTAGTGTAAAGCAGGAGCTATCGCTATGCGAGAAGGATTCGGCTTCTTCTTAATGGTTGCAAAGCATGGCACTACAAGTGAGGGCAGCATGAAGAAGTACGACCGTCTCTGGCAAGACCTGAATAATCTCTTGGCTTTCCTAGAAAGCTACGGGACTGTTGAGAGGCTAGTAAAGGATTACTTTTCTCAGCCAAACAACGATAGCCCACCCAAAAACGTACCGAAGTTGGTGGAGGAATACTTCGCCAAGTTTGGCAACGAAGCCCCGCCTCAGTTGCTCCGGGGTTACATGAACAAGCTCCAGAAACATCTGGACGAGGCACCAGGAGAGTAACATGAAGAAGACTCACATCATCGGTGGCGGCACAGTCAACTACATTCGCTCCCATCTAGCTCTGGCTGCGCCAGCTTATGGAACTACCGGACGCCAGTTGGAAACTCTATGCAAGGCGCAGAGTAACAAGCTGGAAGTTGTGTTGCATCTGACTCGCATGGCTGGCGGTCCAAGGGGACTGGAGAGTACCAGCGACGTTGCTGGCCTGTTGAAGGAACTAATGGCAGATGCAGAGACTAAGATAGTCTTCATGAATGCTGCCATCTGTGACTTCTATGGTTCTGTCGGTCCCACACATGGCAAGACGGAACCACGCCTGTCTACCCGCTCTACGCTCCGACCGACGCTGGAACTTCGGCCATGCGAGAAGTTAATCGGTCAGATTCGCAAGAACCGCAAGGACATTTTCCTTGTCGGATTCAAACAGACGTTCAACGCCAAGCCAGAGGAACAATACATCGCTGGCCTGGAACTTGTGAAAGAGGCATCGTGCAACTTGGTGTTGGCTAACGATACCGGCACCAAGTTGAATCAGATACTCAAGACCCCTGACACCCTGGATACCTTGATGGACTTAAATGGGTAAGATTCATTCGACTCACAGGAAGAATGCAGAGACGCTGCTTGCGAAGCGTTTAAGTTGCCCGCATTGTGCGACAGTAGGTTTGCATCGTTGCGAGCCTACTGCACAGGCGGGCGACAATCCATCGTTTCGCTGCATGTCATGTGGTGTCAAATTCATCGTTACAAACCCTAGTAGTTTGTATCCTCCCAAGGGGTAACATGACCAATCTATGTCAGAAGTGCCGTTACCTTCTCAAGAATAACCCGATGGGCGGCTCTGGCATTTGCACAGAATGCGGCGGCACTTACGAGCGTGACCCCAACAGGAAAGACCCAATACCCAAGGGCTTCCCTAATGGTGGCGCTCTGTATTGTACCTACGCCTGCTACCAATGTGGCTGCGAACATGGCTGCAACAACATTAGCAGTTGTGTTAGGTGCTGCTCCACTCACTTCTATGTAAAGGCAGTACACTTTGAGGGCTTCACAATTAGCGTTGAGAAGCCTAAGAATGACTGCTGCATGGCTGCTGACGCCATGATTCTTGTCCCTGACAAGGACACTTTTGAGAACTTGAAGGAAGTGTTCTGGAAGACGGGGAAGGCTTTCGTGCGCAGCAAGCACCCGATGGGTCATCCTATGACCCGTAGTGAGTGGAACGACCTTCTCTTCTACGGAAGGAAGGGCATGATTGTTGAACGCCCGACCGGAGGAAGGGTTATTACTCCATTTAGTGAATGGAGCGACAGAACGTGGGACGATTACCTCAAATACTTGAGGGGCCAAAGTCTGTCCCTTGAACAATGGGTTGGGGCAATTTTACAACAACATCCCAAATGGGTTTGGTTCTCTGTCAGTGTTGTTGCTAAGGACGTTGGCGTTGACCGGGAGGTTGTGGCCAACATCCTTGAAAAACTCTGCATGGAAGGCTCTGTGGTTAAAAACCCACATCGGTCTTCGTTGTATGGGTGGTTGGACAGGGTGAAGAAGGATAATCCTGTGTTACAACCAGGACCAATACCCGGTATTGATTTTTCTTCTGGAAGGCATGGCCAGCCGGTGCCGCCTCAGCCAGAAGTTGTGATGCCTAAGTCTTGGTTTCGTAAGACTTTAAGTTGGCTTTTTGGGGAGTAATCTATGAAGCTGAGTCTAGCGGTATGTCAGAGTCATGGCCGTTGCCGCTATCTTGGCGAAAAGGATGGCCAAGATTGGTGTCACAAGTTAGTACCGGAGGAACGGGCAGTCATTGACGAAGAGGTTAAAGCCGCCTTGTCTTGTGACTTTGACTACACAAAGTTGCCTCTAGGAGATAACTGCCCTGGCGTTGACAACAAGGGAGGCTGGCTTGCTTGGCTTTTCAAGGATTAGTTGCTACATAAGGGTATGCGAACGTTCAAAGAGTACCTTAAAGAGTTCAATTACCCTTCCAACACTAAGGTTTCTGGTATGCCCTCACCAGAAGTATCAGACCCAGATGGTGCAATACCATTGGGGGACGAAAACGGTAGCGTAGGTGATGATGAGCATAACCACCATCACCACAAGCGCTATGAGATACATTTTGTCGGTAGCGAAAGTGGTAAGAAGTTCGCTAATGATGAAATGGAAGCTGCCGATATGATGGACGACATTCATGCCAAAGACCCTCATGCTAAGGTGTGGGTCATCGACCGCATGACCGGCGAAAAGGTCCATCCCAAGGAAGACGTTGAAGACGAAACCGAAGAAGGCGACGAGTAGCTCTTTACAATTCTTGTCTTATCCAGTACAATGATTGGATGAGAAACTACAAACAAACTTATGAGGCTATCATAGCCGACCCCGATTACCAGAAGAATCTGGATTGGGGTAAGCCTCGGGGTGGACACCCCGAAGGCACTGTGCGTGCGCACATCGCAGAACTTGAGCGGAATCTTGAAGCACTCAAGGACAGGCACTACACGCAAACGGTAGAAGGCAAGGAAATTGTCGGGCCGCTGCTCATTTCCGAAGAAGACTATTGGAAGCTCAAAATCCTTATTCACACTCATGATAGTTTCAAAGCAGAAGCTACCAAGGGTGCTGCTATCACCGACCCAGGCAGTCATGCTTCGCTAGCTAAGGCTTTCTTGGCTAAGTATTGTGATGACCCTATTTTGCTGGATATTGTCCAGTACCATGACGAACCCTTTGCGCTCTGGAATCAGGACCGACACAAGGGTAGTTACAATAAGAATCGCATGTCTAGGCTCTACAGCTTGGGCTGCGAGTACCCTCACAATACTAACAAGGAAGCCTGGGACTTGTTCGTGGCCTTCAACATCATTGACAGTTGTACCGAAGGTAAGGACAGGGCACCGCTGTTGTGGTTCATGACGTTACATGAACACATGCCTTGCAAGTGGAAAATAAAGGACATTCTTCCATGAGCCTCCAACCATGCGGCTGTTGGCAATGTCGCAGGGATAGGAAGGAAGAACATCCTTCCATCCCTGGTTTGCCATTCTGGACAGGTATGATGATTCTTTGCCCAATTTGCGGCAACAAACGATGCCCTCACGCTAATGACCATCGCAACGCCTGTACTAACAGTAATGCGACGGGCCAAAAAGGAAGCGCTTATGAGTAAGGTCAAGTGGTTGCTTGAACCCGAAGTCTTCGATGAAGACGAAACCTCTGTCATTATGGCACTCAAGAAACTTGACGTGCCTCATGTTGTTTGCTCGTTCGGCACCGAGTATGAAAGCTACATTAAGAAGTTTGCAGAGGAAGACTGCGTAGTCTTTCATGGTAGCTTCCAGTTTGCGAGGGTGATACAGCAGAAGGCCAAGTGGATTCCCGGCGTCTACTGTAACAAGGAAAAGCTGGACTGTCTCTATTATTACCCAAGGTTTGGAGACTACCTGCTTAACTCTCACTACATGATGCTTCCTTTCGGCGACCTTAACCGCCGCAAGAACGACTTGTTTGACTTTACCGACCTTGCCGTACTTAACGGGCATAGTGTATTGCCTGGTCAAAACGTTGTTGAAATCTGGCATGATGGTGAGTTTATCGGCCAGATTTGTGGTGCTGATGGACCTGGCATTAGGGTGGCGTCAAAACATGCCTCGTCAGTGGCCCGCCCCGACCAATAGCGTAAGATGAGCATTCTTTGCTGGCTGTTTGGCCATAAGATGGGTGAGTGCTGGGAGGTAGACGATGAGTACCTTCCAGAAGTTCATCTTCTCTGTAACTGCGACCGTTGCGGAGAAGGACCATTCAGGATAACATGAGCATCGTTATTGCGCTGCTAGTCGGGTTCGCAATAGGCAGACTGAGGTTCTACTATTGCGTCAAGGAAATCAACGGTCAGATAAGTGGGCCTTACCTTTACCAGTCGGCAGCAAGATACTGCGACTACCTTAACAAGAGCGGCAAACCGGCCAAGGTTATCCGCACATGGAGGTTTTGGTACTAATGACTGATGACCTTCTGAAAATCATTAACGAGATGAAGCAAACTGCGGAAAGAGAACCTTTCCGCATGTCTGCTTATAACCCTGTATGCGACCCTAAGATGGCACGTTCAGTAGTCATCGACGGCGTAACGATGGAGCTAATCTTCACCCTGGACGAATACCCTATGGTGCCACATCAAATGTGGCATCTTAGCGTTACCGGCAAGATTGCCGAAACTTCTCTTGCGGAAGTCGTCAAAGCCTTCTACCCTACAGGGCAGGTGATGGAGATTCCCAAGGAAGAACTGCTGGGGGTGCTTACCGAATCGCAAATAGCCCTCCAACGCCAGTTTTACCAAATCAAGGCTTAACTCCAAGTCGCCCAAGAGTTTGCGGAAAACAATTTTTTCCGCTTTACAATCCTGGAATTGGTGCTACAATGGGCTTCATGGAGAACAAGCAATGGCAATGTTGATGGCGGCTTCTCACCCGCATAACCTGGAAGTCAAGACGTTCGGTTTGGCATCCATACCGAACATTTGGCCAGGTAGAGGCTATTTGCGACTTAGACTTTGTTAAGTCGGTCGAAATGGCCAAAACTCTGCGACCGATTTGACCACGGCGTAAGCCGTACTAGAAACCGGCGTTCCAACAGGCGAACCCACAAAACCCAAGAAGGAGTGTTACACACATGGCAAAGCAGATTGCATTCATCGTCACCGATAGCGGCATCATCACGGCGGTAGCCAATGGGAAGAGTTATCCCATTCCGCCTGACCATCGCTATTACAAGGAGCTAAAGGAAGCCGTCATCAAGGATGACGTTGCTACCCTTGAGCGCCTTGCCCATCTGTCACAAGCTGTTGCGACCTTCGCACAGGGTCAGGTTACGGTTCGGGATGGCGTCGTTTTCTACGGTGCCGAGCCTCTCCGTAATGCCCTCACCGACCGCATTCTGCGGCTGATGAATGAAGGCTTCCCGTTCGGCCCGTTTGTCAAGTTCCTTGAAAACTTGATGCTCAATCCGTCGAAGCGGTCTGTTGACCAGCTTTACAACTTCCTTGAGCATCAGGGCTTGCCCATCACCGAAGATGGATGCTTCCTGGCCTATAAGCGGGTTCAGGATGACTGGTCCGACTTCCACAGCGGCAAGCTGTTCTACAAGATTGGTTCGGTGGTCGAACTGCCCCGCAACCAAGTGGACGATGACCCGGATTCGGCCTGCTCTACCGGACTCCATGCCGGTGCGCTGAGCTACGTTAGTGGCTTCAACAGCGGCGGGCATCTTATCATCGTCAAGATTCACCCACGGGACTGCGTTAGCGTTCCCAAGGACGCTAACTGCACCAAGCTGCGAACCTGCCGCTTGGAGGTTGTCGGTGAGTACACTGGTGAACTTCACCAGCCTCTCTACACTTCGACCGGCGCACCGTCTACCCCTTCGACTGTCAATAACAGCGAAGATGACGATGAGTATGAAGATGATGAGTACGAGGATGAGTACGACGACGACAACGACGACGATGAGGAAGAGGATTTTGACGATGAGGAAGAGGATTTTGACGATGAGGATGACGACGATGATGGCGATGAGCCGGATTCGCCGCCCGCCACGACCCAAGAAGTCCCGGTCGTTCCGACTCCCGTGCCCGGTCAGCCTGTGGTAGTGCCGCCGCCCACGGTGGTAGTGCCTGAGACTCCGGTGGCTACCGCCCCGGTGGTCCCGCAGGAACCAGTGCCGACTGAGGTTCCTGCTGAGCCGAAGGCCGAAGGTGGACTGTTCCGCCGACTATGGAACAGTTGATAGTCACTAACCTGGCCGACACCCCTAATAAGGGTGTCGGCCAATTCCTATGAAACAAGCTAAATGTTGGGAATGCGGCGAACTAACGGACGTAGACGATAGCTACGACCCCAACAGCGAACCCCCTTGTGGTCCCTGCGTCATTTGCGATAGTTGCATTAACGAAATGGACGCAGCAGATGCAGGTGATGATGATGGACCCCGACCTGGAAAAGATACTGAACGTACCATTCCTGTTCGGCCTAAAGGCACAGGGTCACATCCCTACCATCGAACGAATGCTTTCCGAAGGAAAAGATTGGGAGGCAATCGGTAAAGCTATCGGCTGGTGTCCTAAAACCGCACAAGAACACTACGAAAGATACAAGGTGAACAATGTCGGGCCTGTATAACATGCTGATGGGTAGGAACCCACATGGCCCATACCTAATGGCCGCATTAGGTTTCATCCGGGGTGCAGAACAAAACGCTTGGCTAGGCCGGTTCAGAGACGTTTACACTAACGATGCTGCCGACCGTATCTTCATCCTGCACCGCAATTACCCCGAGAGCGACGAATTTAACGTCGCCATCAAACAACACCCCAACTTCCTGAACTATATCCCCGACCCCCAAGACTACAGCTATGGGGTGTGGGAGTTTAGCGTACCTGATTTCGCTCAGCAGGTGGTCACAGAAATTGCCTCGCTAGGCGATAACACTCCGCTCATGGACCATTATCGCAAACTGATTGACGACATGGGCAAAGGTGTTGACAACGAAGCTACCCGCAATGCTTTTGAGGCAGGCAAGAAGATGCTTGGCCCCATCATTGAAGGCATGGCCAAGGGTGAAGCTGTCAATACTGAGCAAGTTGTTCAGCATGGCGACGGCAGCGTTGTGGTAATCGGCGTAGCCCCTAAAAACCCAAACCCAAATCCAGGGGCGTAAGCCGTACTAGATTCCAACAGTAACGAAACAATCCCCGGAGGGAAAGAAACATGAAGGTAATCGAAGAAGTCCGCAATCTGGAAGTCTCTGGTGACTTTGAGCGAGCCGACTATACCATCGCTGCGAACCCGATGGCGTTCCGAATCCTGTTCAACAACATCTATTCGGACAAGGTTACGGCTATCATTCGTGAGCTAGGCACCAACGCTTTCGACAGCCATGTTGCGGCTGGCAAGCCTGACTATCCGTTCAAGGTGCATCTGCCGAATAGCCTTGAGCCTTACTTCGCTGTCATTGACGAAGGCGTGGGCATGTCGGATGATTTCGTCCGCACCCAATACAACCGCTTCTTCCTCAGCGACAAGCAGCACACCAACGACCAAACCGGCTGCATGGGCCTGGGGTCGAAGTCGCCGTTCGCTTACACCGACAGCTATACCGTTATTAGCCGGTACAATGGGGTTGAGACTACCTACAACCCTATCATCACCGACAAGGCGGTTCCATCGGTGGTCAAGCTGCACAGTGTTCCTACGGACAAGTGCAACGGCGTCGAAGTCCGCTTCTCTGTCAAGACTGGCGACTTCTACGAGTTTCAGAACAAGGCTAAGGAAGTCCTTAGTTGGTTCAAGACTCAACCCGAAGTAGTTGGGGCAGCTAACTTCAAGCTGAACCAGCGGACCTACCTTCGCCAGACCGACCGTTATGGCGTTGCCAAGGACCGCAACTATCAGTCGCACGTTGTCATGGGCAACGTCGCCTACCGCATCGACGCCAACGACTTTCGGGCCAGCAAGAGTGAGTTGACCGACCTGGAGCGCCAGGTGCTTGATTGGGGTGCTGACCTGTTCGTATCCATCGGTACGGTTCAGGTGACTCCTAGCCGTGAAACGCTGTCTTATGACCCGCAAACTGCTGCTACCATTAAGCAGCACCTTTCGGAAGTCATTAAGGACATTGAGGTCGAGGTTGAGAAGCAGATTGCTCAAGCCCCGACGCTCTGGCAGGCCCGGCGTGCGTTGCATGATGCTAAGTTTAGCATCCTGGGGCGTATTCGGGAGTTGGACGCTATCAAGTGGCGGGGTCAGGACTTGACGGTTAGTATCCCCATCAAGCCGACCGACCCTAACGCTCCGCTGGTGTACCAGTTGTCCCGCCGCAAGCAGAAGTACATGAACGACCGGGTGCAGCAGATTCATGCTGACGATATTCCGAAGTTCGTGAATAATCTTCCACATGGCGGGCGGGCTGCGGCTGTCCGGTGGTTGACGGAGAAGGGTCTTGAAAAGGCGTACCTTATCGAAGATAATGACGCTAACAAGGCCATCGTCAAGGCACGAACCGGCAATAAGGGCGGCATCAGTCAAGACCTGGGCAAGTTTCTGTCCGAAACCGGCCTCGGGGAAGTGGTGCAACTGACTTCTTCGGTCCCGAAGGCGGAACGGCAGAAGCGGGCTTATGCTCCCCGTAGTGCAGGCTGCAAGGCTACGCTGAGCCAGCTACAGCATTGCGACAGCCACTTGGCTGCGGCGTATTGGGTTCCTGCCGACGTTGAAATGCGGGATGGTGGGGTCTACCTTGAGATTTCCCACTACTACTGTCTCAAGAAGGTTGCGGGTTCGGAAGATAAGACCTTCCACCCGAAGCAACTTGAGAAGTTTCTGAGCCTGCTGACCCATCTTGGCGATAAGACTCCGGTGTACGGTGTCCGTCCTGCTGACGTTGAGCGGTTGCAGAAGCATGGTCGCTGGATTCACTTTGACACCTTCCTCAAGGAAATTCTTGAGAAGAACAAGGGTCTAGTGGAACAGGTCAAGCTGATTAAGGAACATCAGTCCATTGGCAGCGATTGTCAGCGGGTGGTGCAACTGGTCGAAAAGGCCGGGTTCAGCGATACGTCGCCGTTCGGACAACTGGCAGCGATTGTTAAGGAAGCGTACAAGGCCACGCAGAATCAGAAGGCGAATGCCTTCATGCGACTGTGTGAACACTTCGGAGTCCATCAGGTCAAGGAAACCGATTCCTTGTCCAAGGCTAAGGCCAAGGTGTTCGCCCTGTACCCGCTTCTGAACCATATTAGCTGGTGGCAGACGCATGATGCGAAGTTCGTCAGTGCCATCGTTGATTATGTCAACGCTATGGACGGGCAGCGGGTACTGAACGAATATATCAACAGACAGAAGGTGGGCTAATGGAAATTGGCCTGGGGCGGGTTAAAGGCCCGCCCCCTGAATACTCTGATGCGGTACATTGCCTCCTCCTGGCCCAACTGGACCGGGACGGAGGCTGTACCCATTTAGCTTATAGCAAAGAGTTACTAACTTTGCTTGGCCCTGACATGCTGGTACAACTGTGCTACCCTATCAGCGGCTCTCAGTATAACGCACAGGGATTATACAGTCAAGTCGCTGAACAGTTGGACGCATTGGTTGCGTACTACGGTCCCGACCTGAACATCGAGGAATTGCTATGAGAATCCGTGTTGAAATGCAGCTTCGCTACGACGGTATCAACAAGTCTGAATGGTTGCTCAAGACTGTCACCATGCCCTATCCTCTCCCTGTTGGGTCCAGGTATCATGCTGAGCCTGACCGCAAGGATATTGAGTACGACGACCGGGCATGGGAAGTGCTGCATCTACTCTGGCATGAGCAAGATGAAAACTACTACCTCCATATCGGTAGTACAACGAAGAAGTTCAGCGCCCAAATGGCCGAACTTCTCAAGCATTACAAGAACCACGGCTGGAAGAGAGTGGGGGAAGACGACTAATGCAAGAACTCCTGAACAAACTGCGTGGCATCGTTCAAGAAATTAACCAACCGGACGGCGAAAAAGAAATCGCTATTTCGGAAGGCGACTTTGAGCGTGCTGCTTGCCTACGAGACTTGGCTGACGGCATCAGGAAGCATGTCGCTTACCTGACGGATAACAAGCCAAAGCGGTATGCAACTGCGCAGGATGTGCAGGAAATACTTGAGCAACATTCTGCTCACTTATATGAAACACTGTGCCTCCCACCTGGGGAGGCACAGTTGTCCTTCCGACTCAGGAACAATGTTCCAGTAGTGTCGGTAGCCGTTAAGAAAGGGGCGACTAAAGGCGTTCCCACTCAAATTCAGTGGGAGTTACCCGACCGAATCCTCTTGGTGCGGCTTGAAATGGCCCTCCAAGACTAAGAGACTACAATGAAAACAATGAAAGCGATAGGGACCGTTGCCACCTTGTTGAAGGCGGCTAGTGAGTTACCAGAAATTTTCTCGGCAGAGGAATTAGTGGTCGCTGCTTGGTTAAAGGACAAAGACTCCTTGGGCCTCAAGGGGTATGAAGCTCTTTACCCCAACAGCAACAAGATATTCTCAACCCTCATGGGTAAGAACGGCCTTGAGCGCCGGGGCTACCTGAAAAAAGTTGGCCCGAAGTTGTACTCACTAATGCCAGCAGGCAAGGCATTAGTAATACCCAACGGCAAGCCGTTAGAGGTTCGTGCGAGCAAAGGGCTAGAGGCTCAATTCCTGGGCTATTTCGACAGCCCTACTAAGCATAAAGTTGCCATAGCCCCGGAAACGGTGATGTTAGTAGACGCACTAAGTTTCTGGAAGATATTGCCAGACGACAAAAATATCGACCAGAAACTAACAGCGGTGGGCGACTGTCTTTCTAACCTTGAAGCCTTGCTTCGGGAAAAGAAAGATGTTACATTGTCAAATGGGCTGGTCCTTGCAGCAAAGGACATTCAGAGTGTACGTCGCACCCATGAATGGCTGCAAGAGAAATTCCGCCGCCATTTGAATTTACTAATCCACCGAAATAAATGAAGGTAACAAACACCGAAGTTAAAGACTGCCTAGTCTTTGAGACACAAAGTTGGCCCGACGAAAGGGGCTATTTTAGGGAGTTGTTCAACCAGGCTCGTTATGAGTTGGGGAGGGACTTTAAGCAAGTTAATTGCTCTGTGTCCAACAAAGACGTTGTGCGGGGGTTGCATATCGCACCCTTTGCCAAATTAGTAAGCTGCGTAAAAGGGAGGGTGTTCGACGTAGCGATTGACCCCCGGCCAAACTCACCGACCTACCTGAAATGGACGGGAACAGAGTTGTCTCCTGAAAATGGCAAGCAACTTTTCGTCCCGCCGTTTTGCGGTCATGGATTTATGGCACTGGAAGATGATTCCATTGTCGTCTATTTGCAAGATTCTACTTACGACCCAAAAGTAGAGTCCTCGATTCATTGGAAGGACAAAACTTTCGCCGTAACTTGGCCGTACTCAAAGAGTTACGTCGTGTCACAGAAGGACGACTTTGCGCCGCAAATGTGCCAGTGACGCTTTACATCCATGCAGGGTGACGCTTTACATCCATGCAGGGTGTGCTAGAATAAAGGTGTATGAAATTGCGGGCGATGTTTTCCCCCTCTTTCACAGTGTTCACCCCAAAGTTCGTGCTGCCAAGCATCAGCAGCACTACAAACAGAAGGAGAGGTATCATGTTGATGCAATTCAGGAAGGTGGTTCCACCCAAAGGGGAGCTTGAGAAATTCCTGTCGCAGTCTACTAATCAGGAAGCGTGCAGTCACTATGGCGTTACGGATAAGACGTTCGCCAGGTGGCTGTCGATTTACGATATGAATAGTCGTCTGCGACCCCGGAAGAAAGCCCCGCCGAAGGAAGAGTTAATCGACTTCCTCAAGAACCACACCCATAAGGAGGCCCAGGAACATTATGGGGTTAAGGAGTCTACGTTTACTCGGTGGCTCAAGGAATTGGACCTGGAGGACCGTCATTTCTACCATGACACCATGAAGTCGCTGGCATACGCTGCCAAGCAACTAAATGTGTCCAGAATGGCGTTGTCCCTCTGGTTCCGACAAGGACTCATCCCTGGTGCAAGAAAGGTCAACAGCACTAGGGTAATGATTCCAGAGAGCAGTATCCACTACCTCAAGCGCCAAATCGAAATGGGCTTGCTAGGTGGTCGTTGGCCAAACGTCCGCTAACCCGAACCTTGCCAGTAGGCCAAAACCTACTGGCAAATTTTTTAAGCGTGTCCAGACGCTACAGTATCTGGAAGAGGAGTTGAGAAAATGACAAACGAGAAGGTGGAAATTCTCTGCACTGTCTGTAGTGTCGGACCAGAGAAAGTCAAGCCGGGTTTCGATGACGATTGGTGGTACGTCGAAAACAAGGTTCACTACGTCAGTGCGAAGGAATTGAACCACCCCAACTACGCTTTCGTTGCGCAAATCGGCCCGTACAAAGTGTATGCCAAAAAATAAAGAAAATCCGAAGTTTGATGTTGTCAAGCTGGAAAATCGTAGTACAATGGTGTTGACCAGCCGACGTTCCAGCTACTACAAAATACAATCGGAGGGGGAACGTAAATGGCTAGTTGGACACATGGACAATATAGTTCTTCTGCGGCTGTCCTTGACGGTTTGATTTACCTTGGCGTAACCGCTTACGCCAAGAAAGCTATCATCAAGGATGGGGTGAGAATTTCACGTACTGACCCAAGAGCCTTGGTAGAGCCAGACAACATCGAGTGGGAAGCCGAACTTCGTGGCACGAAGAAGATGAAGTTAGGCAAGTTCGCTACTCGGGAAGCGGCAATGGCTGCGGCAGAAGCCGCTTTCAAGACTACACAGGCCGAACCCACCAAGAAGAAGTAGAGCTATGGCGAAGTTTACTTGCGAACAGTGCGACAAAGAGTTCAATACCGTGCAAGGGCTTAGCTTGCACAACACCAGAGTCCACCGCAAGTTAGGCGGCAACCCCGGCTCTAACGTAGTTGAACGTCGGTTCTCTCCACGCAAGAAGGCAAGCAAGACAGCGGCCCCTGCTGTGTCTTTTTGTCCGTGCTGTGGCACCAACATTCGATTGTTTTCCCAAGCATTGGCCGCAATCGGAGGTTTGCAAGATGGCTAGGCGGGTGGATTTTGTCGATAACGTCATGGACCTGCGTTCGCTAATCCTAGCGAGCCTTGGTTTCTCAACCGCTTACATCAAGCGGCAAACCAAGTTCACCCCAGGTCAAATTCAATATCGACTCCGCAAGGGGTTGGTCAAGAGAGCCGACTACCGCAACGGTAAGTCACCGACCGCCAAAATCGTTCTGGACGCATCCGAAATCCAGGTAGTAGAACAAGTCAAGAAGCAACTCCGCAAGCAAGAGCTTCAAGACAAACGCATCTTCAAAAAGCGTCCAGGCATGGTCGCATAGACCGCCTGCGCTATCACCGACGCAAAAAGGCCGACGCTAAGTACAGCTTCGGCTTTTTTTATAACGAAAAGGATAACCATGACCCCTGACAATATCAAGGAAATTGTTCTGTATGCCTGGCTGGGTGAAGATGAAATAGGTTCGGGCGAAGTAGGCATCAAAGCCGCTATGTGCCCTGCCGGTTGCGTACCGCTAGTGGCAATCAAGAGCCGTAAGCCGTACTAGGAATCGGCATGAAAGACTTCAAAGACTCCGGTGTGCGATACCAGCGAATGGTGGCGGCGATTGGTCGCAATGGTCGCTCCAAATGCAAAGGTATTAACTTAGTGCGAATTGACGGCGTGGTCCACATGGCCCCGGTCAATAGCAGGGACGAAGATACAAACTGCGATATTCAAGTTCCCGTCGAAAGCATCAAGGACTTCATTATCGCCTTGCAAGAGTTGCAAGAGTTGGAGACATGATGTGTTTCATAAGGTGTTAGTGCTTGAGTCCATTGATAATTGCCTAACACCTGTGGCGGCTCCATACTTTTTTTGCTCCGAACAATGTATGGATGCTTTGCTCGCCCATGTTGAGCGTCTATGGTCAGAAGTCTCACCCCCAGATGAAGATGCAAATGAGAACATTTGCTCCCGGTGTGGTGCTAAGTTGGAGGCAGGGCATTGAAGGAAATCGTATTGGTCATTGGCTATCCGGCTGCTGGCAAAAACAACCGTTGCTGCCGAATTTCCCACTTACACCCGACTCAATCGGGACTTGCGGGGAGGCAGTCTTAGTCAGCTTGCCGCCCAGTTAGGGGTCGAAATCACTAAGCCCCATGAAGGCTTCATCATGGACAACACTTACGCTAGTGCCAAGGTGCGTAAGCCAGTGCTGGATATTGCTAAAAAGCATGGCGTGCCCGTTCGGTGCATCCACTTGAACAGCACTATCGAAGATGCGCAATACAACGCCTGCGAACGTATGATTCGCAAGCACGGGCGTCTGTTGATGCCGGAAGAAATCAACGCCAGCAAAGACCCCAACGACGTTCCAACGGCGGTGCTGTTCAGTTACCGCAAGGAATTTGAACTTCCCTCACCGTCCGAGGGATTCGCCAAAATCGAAACCCGCAAGTTCGTGCGTAAGCCGCAAGGACCGGAGTATACCAATAGTGCCTTCATTTTTGACTATGACGGCACACTCCGCAGGACTAAGAGCGGGAACAAGTATCCTGTTACTCCTGACGACATTGAGATTCTGCCTGGAAGGGTGGAAGCACTCAAGGTACTACAGAAACAAGGCGTCAAGATGTTCGGCATTAGCAACCAAAGTGGTATTGCCGATGGTAAATTTACGAAGCAGCAAGCTATCGACTGCTTCGAGCATACCAACAAGTTGCTAGGGGTGCAGATTGAGTATGCTTTCTGCCCCCACAAGTCAGCGCCAATTAGTTGCTATTGTCGTAAGCCCATGTGTGGCTTAGCAGTAGAACTAATCGGGTATGAGGAACCTTTGACCAGCAAGCTGGCCCATGACATGGAACAGGCAAGGTTAGTGGTAATATGCGGCAGCGATGCCGACCATTACTTCTATGCTCCTGCCCCTGGCGTAAAAGCCAAGCAAATTCGGGACTATCTGCTGCAAAACCCCGACTTTTGACTTCTTTACAAACCAACAATCCGTGGTATTATAATAGTACGAGTGACCGGGGCGTAAGCCGTACTAGAAAGCAGCGAACAAACAACACAACTGCCCCAGGAGACTCAAAATGAACTACGAAAACGATTTGGCTGAAAACGAAAACCCGGCCCGGAGCCGCAGTCACCTGCAACCTGATGACCTGGAAGTCGGCAAGTACATTGCCGTCCACAGCATTAAGGGTTCCGACCAAGTGCTGCCTTTCTTCGGACACTCTGCCCAAATCAAGGCAATCGAACTGCCTTTCGTTGTCATCCTGCCAACCGGCAATGACGACACCGCTACCATCGACATTCGCCACCTGAACTTAATGGCGGTTTCCGATGAGTACGTCAAGGCGCAAACGCCGCCACCACGCAAGAACACACAACCCGAAGGTATCGAACAACTGTTCGGCATGATTGCCGGTCGTCGCCCACGGGAATAACCCCATGAAGGACAATTTCGTTGTCTTTTTCAGAGACAAACAAGGCTGGCATGTAAGCCAGGAATTTAACACTCCGAAGAAGGCTCTTGCCTTTGTGGACGACTTGCGTAGTAAACGCCAAGAGGATTACGCTGTGCATGTCGGCACAATCATAGAGAACCTGCCAAACCTTGTTTTCTTTGAAGTCGAAAAACAAGAAAGAGGTTAATGGGTGGAATATCTTCTGATAGCCTTCGTATGGATTCTGAACCTGGCCATTTCCGGTTGGAACGCATACGCTTGCGGTTGTGCATGGGCTGAGGCTAAGCACTACGGCGGTTGGCCCCGCTTCATGTGCTGGATGGGTGCTATTATGAGTGCATCAGGATTCTCCTGGTGTTATCTCATTTTCCTTGCACTAAGCGGTCACTATCTCTTCCCTGAATACGTGACCGACCAAGTTACTGTAGTCTCCCTCCAACTTGGCTACATCATAATCATCCCCGGCGTTCTGTTTTCCGGTCTAATGATTACGGTCGATAGCTGGGCTACAGCGTATAGGGAAGGCGGCATTATGAACTACGGTGTTGCAGCCTACAACACCTACGCCCAAATTCATAATACCTATAACGCCATAACAACTTTTGGCGAGGCATTCGGTAATGTCACTAGCTTCTTCTCAAGTAGTGGCAGTAGTAGCGATGACGATGATGATAGTGGCGGTGCTGCAATCGCTATTGTTATCGGGTTGGTAGCTGTGGCCGTTTTTGGCGGTGTCCTGACCACCTACGTCATCATCAATAAGGTTGCAGGCAGTCACCGATTGCCGCCTTACCAAGAACCCAACTCTTAACAAGAGAGGAACAATTTTACCATGACTACGACTGAACAACGTCTGCAACGCAAAGAAGAACGCCGCAAGGCGCAAGTCCCCGCAGCCAGGACGTACAACGTCCGACTACCCAGAAGGTCAAGGCGACCTTCGGTGTGGACAAAGTTACTTTGACCACCGAATTTGTGGGCAAGAGTGCTGGCAAGACCGGCTCTGCCTCCCGCAAGGTGTCTTGTAGCTTTGAGTTTCGCACCGCTCTGTGTCGAACCAGGGTGCGAGCGTTCGGCAG
>Ga0194131_10001946_pt1 | contig 34498 bp, 36 predicted proteins | sample TA2KigO120mmetaG_FD_148631 | JGI IMG/M metagenome (GOLD analysis project Ga0194131, IMG submission 148631) | Freshwater microbial communities from Lake Tanganyika, Tanzania - TA2015053 Kigoma Offshore 120m | ecosystem: Environmental > Aquatic > Freshwater > Lake | place: Tanzania: Lake...
TGGGTGTAGGGGGAGGCACAGCGCTCCCCTCCGGTGGCGGCGGTTGCGCCTGGGCTCTTTGCCCGCGCTTCTTGTTCGAATACCACCCGTAATACCGGATCAGATGGTTTCCGGGATCGGAAATGTGCTGCGTGACTTCGGCCAGGAAATCGAGCGGATCGAAGATTTGGAAATTGCGGGAAGGAATTTCCCAGTAGTTGCCAGGGTGCACCTCGTCAAACGCTTTTGAACGTGTGGAGTAGAGACGGCAGACCTATTCACCGGCGGGAGGCCCGAGTCGTTCCCCGGAGCACCCCCCCTCAAGGGCTTCGGCTATGGCTATGATCTAGTTGGGGGCTCCTTTAGACGCTATCTCGGCGCTCTGGAACCCGGCGGCATCACTGGTCTGCGGTCCGACGGGTCCTTCCTCATCCTTACCGCTTCATCCGAATGTTCGGAGGCCAGCGAAACGTGAGCATCCATGTCCGAATTTTCCACCATCGTCACCCGTCGCAAGATCCATCACCTCGAACGAGGCCCCGTTCCATGGAGGATGCTAAACGTCCTCCGCTCTTTCACTCCGGACCATCGAGCTTCTTGCAGGCTCAGGAGCGATCGAGAGCTAGTCTCCTGGGCCGCTGCCTTCATCCTGGGAACCAACCACAGCGGAGAAAATGGAGGTGCAGCTTGAGCGCGGCCAATATTGCCCACGAATACAAACTCGTCTCGTTGAGGGAATGTCCGCTGCCCGAAGACATGCCTTTATGCGATCAACCAGATCGAGCCGCCGACTATTGGGGAACACATGTTGTGCATCATCCGGCTTTTAACCCCGACGCCGAGTGTTTCGTTGTGCTTCTCCTCAACACCCGAAGGCGAATCAAAGGGCATGTAATGGTCAGCACGGGCACACTCGACACCCTCCTTGTGCATCCACGGGAAGTCTTTCGAGCAGCCATCGTCGCAGCTGCCTCTGCGGTCGTGCTGATGCACAACCATCCTTCTGGAGAAAGCATGCCCTCGGAGGCAGACATCAAGGTCACCCGCGATCTCATCCGGGCCGGCCAGTTGCTCAAGATTGAGGTTCTTGACCACGTCATCGTTGGGGCCAACCGAAGCTCCTCCCTTCGGGCCCTGGGCTATTTCCAATCCTGAAACCCTCGTTCACAAATCCCCCCCTCAAATGAGGTGCGAAATCCAAGTAGGGATCCTCAAAAATTGAAGCGATCACGAATCATTAGTTTTATGAACACCGCCGTTTATGTCCGCGTCAGCACCGACCACCAGCGCACCGACAGCCAAGAGCAGGAATTGAAGCGGTACTGCCGCCAGCGCGGCTGGACCAACCCGACGTTCTTCACCGACCGGATTTCTGGTGCGAAGACTTCCCGGCCCGAACTCGACAAGCTCATGCACCGCATCCGGGGTGGCGAGGTCGAGCGCCTGGTTGTTTACAAGCTCGACCGGTTGGGCCGGAGCCTGACGCATCTGGCTCTGATCCTTGATGAACTGAACCGGCTTCAGGTTCCGCTGATCGTCACCAGCCAAGGCATAGACACTTCCGACGCCAACCCTGCCGGCAGGCTTCAGCTCGGCGTTCTGATGGCCGTGGCCGAGTTCGAGCGGGGAATGATCCGGGAGCGCGTTCAGGCAGGCCTTAGAGCGGCTAGAGCGAGGGGAACGAGGCTTGGTAGGCCTGGGACCCTTCAAAGCCTCCGTAGCCAGGTCCAGGGGCTCACGAGGTTGGGTCTGGGGATCCGGGCTATCGCCAGGAAGCTCCAAATCCCGGTTGGGTCAGCGTTCAAGCTCGTTAAGGGCTTGCGGGCTGGTGGCCAGGGCTCCCAGGGCTGACCTTGGGCACTGGAGCGGGTTTGCACGGCTCTGGGTCCCCGGAGGGCTGCTCTTGGGCGGGCAACGAGGCCAGAAAGTTGCCAAAGTTGATCCATTCCTGGGTCTTACCCCAATTCGCGAAGTCGAGCCCGGTTTTTAGAGATTCGGGGCTTTCCGCAAGGGTACAGACTATCCAGATCAATCGACGCGCGGCCGCGTTCGGGTTTCTCTTTCCTGCCTCCCATTTCCTCAAGGTGACAGGAAGAACCCCGAGGAACGCTGACATCATTTTGCGCGACCACTGAAGCTTCATGCGAACCCTGGCGACCATTGCGCAGCACATCTTAGCAGATGGCGCGTCATGGCGGACCAAGATCTGCCAGACATGCCCAGGCAAATTCCAGACCCCATTGCCTTCGAAATCCATAAGATGGAAGGGCCTATAGGGGCATTTTTGAATTTTCCAAGGCGGTTTCATAAGGTACCATGGGGCACAAGTGCCTCACCATGAGGAACGAACGACGACAGGCCAATCCAGCGGCCAAAGTCGTCCAGTCCTGAAGTGACCTGGCACTTCTTGCCGGCGCGTTCTTGTCGCCCGCACCCGTCATGCTCGGCGCACAGTTCCGCCAAAGTTCCACCGCCGATGTATTCCGAGCGGACTCGTCCTCCCTCCCGCAAGTTGCGGTAGTAGTAGGACCGTCCGCGTCGTTGTTCCCAGCCCATCGTTTTCCGGTGTGGTGCTACGGTTTGGCGCCCCCCTAGCTTCGGGTCAGAAGTTTCAGCCGCGCAAGAGCTTGCTGACAAAGCGGATGCCGGATGCCGCGCACGCCAATGGTCAGACTCTCGACGGTAGAGTTGTCCGCCCCGTCAAACTCGCCGGCCAGGATTTGCCGGGCGATGTGGAGCCACGGCAAGCAATCCGGCGGCAGGTTACACGTGCGGGCCTCCAGCCAGTCCAGAAGCACGCGTTTGTGCTGTTTCAGTTCAGATAAGAACTCCTGCGGGAACCTCCTGCGGTACTTCACCACCAAGTCCGCGCCATCGGCCTCCACGGTCAGGCCAAGAGCCTGTGCTTTGCGGTATAGGTCCGGGGGAGAAATCATATCCGAATGGTCTGCTCTTCGGCTTCCTCATTGAGTGTCTCATCGTGCACGGGCTGAAATTTTGCGTCTTTTGCGCCCTCAGCAGCACCAACCGGGCTGTCGGTTGACGCAAAGGACGCTGTGGACGCAAAATTTCTTGAGTTGCACAGTCTAATTGTCCTCCGTCCCTTGTCCTTCCGAAAGTCCACTTGAATACCGGAGCGGCGCAATGCTTGGGCCAGTCGGCGCAGACGGCAGGAAAGCGCGCGGGGATCCTGCGGCCAGTTCCGGTCCTTTTTCCGCTCATCGGCGACTAACTCGCTGAGGGTTTTGAGCAACTGCGCCGGTTCACCAGACCAGTCAGGTGTACGATCAAGCAGTCGCCTGATTGCCACACCAACCTGCTGCGCTTCGACGGAGGCGATCGCACCGTCGTGCAAGTTCTTCGAGTACTCGGTTGCGAATGCCCCTTGCTTCCATCCGAAAGCAGCCTCACCAGCCGTTGCCCATTCGAGCGCGTCCGCCATACGTGGCCGCGAGTTGAGGTTGAGGTTTGGCAGTTCGCGCAGTGCATGGGCCAAGCCGTCGAGGATCGCAGCCAGGATGGTTGGCCGCGCAGCTTCCAAACGTTGCCAAAGCTTGCGTTCGGAAACCCGGCGATGGTCATGGATGGTTTCCAGTTCAATTTGCAGGGCACGCTCTGCCAGGTCGGGGCGGGCGGCCACATCCTCAATTCCGTTCAAGATCACCGGACGTTTTACCGACAGGGTGAACTCCTCGGCATCGGTGTAGAGCGAGCGGGCGGAGTGTCCGCCACCGGTGGATAAGCGGCAAAGGCCGTCACTCATCCACTGCGGCAGGCCGGAGAGATTATCCAGCGCCACGCACCAGTTGCTCGCCGCCTGAACCAGCAAATCTTGCTCGGTGCGCGGTGGGGATCGCAGCGGTGTCTCGTTCGGGTCAATGAGCAACCGGAGAATCTTCGCGGCGCAACTCTTGGCCGTGCCCTGCTCGCCAACAAAATTAGTGACGAAATATGGCCCGTGTGGGTGGAAGTAGTTGAGCATTGCGCCTGCCACGAGCGGACGTTGAGAAGGCGTGACGTTGAGCAAACTCCACAAAGGTTCGAGCGTGCCGCCCGATGAAGGAGTAGGCAGCGGGCGCATCGCAGCTTTGCGGATGAACGCTACAGGCGATTTCTCGTCCAGCACCCGCCAACCGCTCGCCGTGACCTCCACCACGCGCCATTGTGGATCGCCCAAATCAATCAGAATATTTTCGCCATGCGGTGTGACACGCAAAAACACAGGCTCCTCTGGACTGCCGTAGCACGCGCGCCCTGTAAGTGTGGCCGTTGCATCGGCCAGGGCGTTTCGATTTATCGCCGTGTTTGTGCGATTGTAAAAAGTGCGCGCAAGCCAATTCCTAAACGACGTGGAGTTCACTGGCCAGATCTCCACGTGGCCGTTGTCAACAAGTCGCACGTAAGGACAGTTTTGCGCATCATGGAAAAATTCCAACTCATCGGCGAATTCGACAAGGCGCGTCGCAGCGGACTTCCGAACTGGTTTCGGTTAGTCATCCTGCCCGTCGGATTCCGATCCATCTTCGGTTTCTTTCGGTGTTGCGGCTGCTTCAATCTGTGCTTTCACGGCGTCGAGTCCTTGCAGTTGGTGAAGGTCGTTGAAGTCGGTTGGCTTGGTGGTCAGGTTTTGGAACTGCGGAACGGCTAGCTTTGCACCGACGGCAAGCGCGACCTCCTTTGCCTTGCTCAGGCCGGGGTTGCCGTCAGTCCAAGCGTCGTTGTCCGCTGCGATGATGATTTCCAGCGCAGGAAATTTCTCGCGGAGCGACTTCGCCGAGGCCAGGAGGTTTCCGGCGTTCATCGCGCAGACGGTCGCCAGACCGGTCGCTTCGTGAACGCTCGCCCCAGTCGCGTAGCCCTCACAAACCACTAGCGCGCCGTCGGATTTATTGGCCAGCGTGAAGTAACATCCGGCGACACGTCCGCCACTCAGGAAATGTTTCGAGCCGTCCGCGCCGATGAATTGCAGCGAATGAAGCTCGCCGTTTGCGTCGCGCAAGGGGAGCACCAGTGCGCCCCACCGCTCGCACACATCACCAAATCCCTGCACGCCTTTGGCCGCGAGGTAGCCGTGGATCGTCACCGGTTTGGCCCGCTCCACAATCCACGCGGCAGTTTTCCGCGCCTTGTCGCGTCGCCCCTTTTCGACTCCCTCGCGTTCGCGCTCCGCATTCTTCAAGCGGCGGCGGACTTCGTTACGCTCGACTTGCGACCGGCTGCCGTTGCGCTCACACCAGGTTTCTTTGATGCCGCGTTTCCAACACCCAAACGCGCCAGCAGCGGGCGGCCCGGCGTGAAGCACATACCACGAGTTGCGCGACTTGTCCCCTTCTAGTTCGATGCGGTGCAACCGGCCATCGGCGACAAGCGGCCCGGCGTAGTCCAGCCCGACGGCGCGCATGGCGGCGCGAAATGATTCGGGCGCGCTCATACCTGGCCTCCACGTTGAAGGCGAAGCATCCACGCTTCAACACTTGGCCAGTGCCAGGCGATCTTTCGACCGCAATGCACATCGCCGACCAGATGCCCGCGTGGGAGGTTGTGCGAAGCTGCGCGCGCCGATTTGATCTTGTGAATCAGTTCCGCCTCGCTCCACGGCGGCACACACACGAATCGTTCCACTCTTGCAACTGCATCAGCGACTCCTCGTCGCCAAGGGCGAACCCATGCACCAGCAGGCAGGCGAAATGGAAGGTCTGGTTGTGGCCACTGATGGCAGTTCGACATTTTGCGATTTCGCGCACGTTCGAGAACGGTCATACTCATGCGATTATGTTCTCCCCTTGTGTCTTGTTGATGGCGGCACCGTCAGCACAGCTACGGGACGGGACGGGGGGCGCCGACAGGCGATGGCGGACAAGGTTCTTGCCGGCCAGCGTCGCCCGAACCATGTCAACATCGAAAAACACCAGATGCCCGATGCGAACTACCGGGATCGCCTTCGACTTCGTTTGCGACCGCAGCCAGCGCAGGCTCGGCTTGCAGTTCGGGTGAAACAGTTCGTCGAGCAACTGTCCCGCGCTCACCAGCTTTCCCTTCACAACCAGCTCGTTCATCCCAGATTTCATCGAGATCACTTTCCGCACCGGACGCGGCGCACCATGCTCCGCACTGCTCCGATTTGACCCGGCCTTTCACCGGACGTTCATCTTTAGTCCATGTCCGCATTAAAAGCATAGATATTTAAAACGTACATGGTATGTTTTCGCTGATGCGACCATCACCTCAACGTCACACGCTGGCCGTGCTCCGGACATTCCTTGGCCTGACCCAAAAGGAAATGGCTTCGATGCTTGACTGTTCCGTCCCCACCATACAAGCGATCGAACTTGGAAAACTCAAACTTGGCGACAGATTGGGACATTTGATTTCTAGTCTTACGGGCGTCGACCTCATTTGGCTCAAGGAAGACGACGTGAACAAGCCGGCGACGGATTTGGCGGGTGCCCCATATTCTAAGCAAATGTTTGAATCGACTCAGGCCTATCTGCGAGATCCGTCCATAGAGGGTGGCGGTCCATCCCGCGAGATGATACGCGTCCAATGGCAGTTCTTAAAGGTATTGAACAGGCTCGTAGTTCTTTTTATACGTGCCTACCGCGGGAAGAAATTCTGCCTACTCGATTACAGAGTTGACGCAGCCTTGAAGGATTTAAGGAAGAAAACGTTTGAGGGAAAGAGTTTGACGGACGAGGAGGCAAGGCGATGGGATCCACCAATACACGAGGAGGTGGCAGCTATCATTGGAAGTAAGTGGGGTATTGGTGATGATCTTCAGGCAGTTGTGAAACATTTTTCTGACGAGACCACGAAGATTCGTAATGATCTCTTGGAGCGTCGCAAACGGCGCTCTTCGAGAGTCCGTAAACCGGCAATCAAATCCGCTCCGCCACCTGTTTCGAAGCGATCCCCGACGAGAAAGGCCAGAGTGAAGTAGAAGGCCCCCTTCTCGGCGGGTGAATGATTTGCCCAAATATTTGCCCAAAACCGTTCACTTTCGGGCAAATTCTTTCCTCTCGTTGCACCCGCTTGCTTCGCACCACGCACCCTCTGGAAACGAAAAAACCCCTGTTTTGGCATGGATTTCGTGAAATTTGGCGGAGAGGGGGGGATTCGAACCCCCGATACGGTTTAACCCGTATAACGGTTTAGCAAACCGTCGCTTTCGGCCACTCAGCCACCTCTCCGACCAACCCCGCGATTGACCCTCAACGGAAGGTCTCGGGCAAGGAGAAACTTTTCCGTCCGCGCCCGCACCGTGCATCCCGAAGTGGTCTGTCGTGTGGCGCAGGCTGCCCAGCCTGCCGTATCGCCGACTGCCCGTCGGCCCGGCGGGTGAAGAACAAGGCCCATCCATGCTCTTCACGCGCCTGGTTCCCTTCGTCGCCCGCAGGCTGGGCCGCCTGTGCCACAGCAGACAGGGCTGTCTGCGTGACCACGACAAACCGGTCACCGACAACCCCTGGATGCACCGGCGCCCGCACGGCGTGTTCCGAAGGGGACGCTCGGTGCGCGGAAGTGCTGAAACGGGTCGCAGGGGTTGTTGTCACGGCGCGGATGGAACGGGCCACGGGATGTGGGATGGAATCGTTGCGGCGGCTGGTCTTGCGACCCAGCCGCGCTCCTGAAAGCCGCCTCGTCCGGGCTGACAATCTTCAGGTACTCCAGTGCCCGGGCGCAGCGCGGTTTCAAGGTTGAAGTTTGGTTTGGGCACCCCATCATCCGCCGCATGCATTGGCGGAAAGTGGCCTTGATTGGCGTGGGATTGCTCGGCGGTTCGCTCGGGCTCGATCTCAAGCGCCTTCAACTGGCCGGACACGTGACGGGCTTCGTCCGCCGCCCCTCCAGCCAGCGCGATTGCTTGAAGTTCAAGGTCGTGGATCACGCCACCCTGAAGCTTGAAGAGGCCGTTTCGGGTGCGGGCCTGATCATCCTTTGCACGCCACTTTCCCAAATGCCCGGCCTGGCCGAGTCCTTCAAACCTTGGTTGGAACCTGGCGCGGTGGTCACGGACGTGGGCAGTGTGAAGGGGGAAGTGGTGCGCGAGATGGAGCGCATTCTATCGGGCAGTCGAGGCCACTTTGTGGGCAGCCACCCGATGGCCGGTGGAGAACTCATGGGAGTCGCGGCTGCCCGGGAAAAACTTTTTGAGGGATCCATCTGCGTGGTGACTCCCACCGCCAGCACGGATGCCGACGCGCTGCGTGCTGTCGCCACGCTCTGGGAAAGCGTGGGTGGCCGCGTCAAGAGTCTTCCGCCCGACCTGCATGACGCGTATGTGGCGCGGACGAGTCATTTGCCCCATGTCGCCGCGGCGGCTCTGGCCAACTACGTGCTGAGCCCGGCCCACAACGAGGAGCAAGCCACGCTCTGTGCTTCGGGATTCAGGGACACCACGCGAGTCGCGTCCGGTTCGCCCGAAATGTGGCGCGATATCGCGCTCGCCAACCGCGAGCATCTGCTCCGGACACTGGGGGTATTTATCGAAGATCTGTCCGCCTTTCGCGAGGCGGTGGAGGCGGGCAACAGCCCGGGATTGCACGAGTTTTTCGCGCAGGCGAAGAAGCGGCGCGACCAATGGATCGAGGCTTCCGCGTCCAAGTCCCCGGACGATGCCGCCAAAGTCTGAGGCGCTTTTCCAGGCATCATGGCATGGCCCGATTTCATCGAAGTGGTTCCTTTGGCCTCGCCGGTTCATGCCGAGGTGAGCGTGCCCGGATCGAAAAGCATCACCAATCGCGCGTTGATCCTGGCGGCGCTCGCCCCGGGGTGCACGACCCTGAAGGGCGCGTTATGGAGCGAGGACACCCAGGTCATGGTGGAGGGATTGCGGCATCTCGGGTTCGAAATCTCCGTGGAGTCCGATCCCTCCGAATCCTGCAACCGCGTCTTGACGGTGCGCGGATGGGGTGGACGAGTGCCTGCCGGTGGAACGGTTTCAAACCCCGTTGAACTTTTCGCGGGCAACGCCGGAACGGCCGCACGTTTCCTGTCGGCTTTCGTTTGCTTGGGCGAGGGATGGTATCGGATTCACGGAGTGCCACGGATGCATCAGCGTCCACAAGGCGCTCTCTTTGCGGCGTTGCGCGAGTTGGGGTACCTCATTGAGGCGCCGGGGGACAGGCTGCCCGCGCTCATTCGAGGAGGAGGACCCCGGGAGGGAACGTGCCGCGTTTCGCTCGCCGAGAGTTCCCAGTTTGCCTCGGCCTTGCTGCTTTCGGCTGGTGTGGGAAGGTGGCGAGTTGCGGTGGAGGGAGACAATGAAGAGGAGTCGTCTTACGTCGAGATGACCCGGCAATTGACACGAGTTTTTCCGTCCTCGGGCGGCGTGTTTCAAATTGAACCGGACGCCTCGAGCGGGAGCTATTTTTGGGGAGCCAACCTCGTCCAGCAATCGACGTTCGGGGTGGTGGACGCGGTGAAGGTGGCCCATTGGCCTGTCTCCGGCTGGCAGATTGACGCGGCATTTCCGAAGTGGCTCGATCTCCCCGCGCGCGTTTCCCGGCGGACCGATTTGGGGGACAGCATCATGACCGCGATCGTGCTGTCGGCGTTGGGATCACGTCCGGTCTGTTTCACCGATTTGGGAAGATTGCGCGTGCAGGAATGCGAGCGTGTCGTGGCTTTGCGCACCGAGTTGACGAAGTGCGGGGTGGAGGTGCGGGAGCACGGGGACACCCTGGAGGTTCGGCCGCGGAAGGACATGATGCGCGGCGCCGAAATCGAGACGTACGGAGATCATCGCGTCGCGATGTGTTTTGCGATTCTGGGGTTGAAAGTCCCCAACATGCGCCTCAAAGATCCCGCCTGCGTGAAAAAAACATTTCCGAACTTTTTCCAGAAACTGGCCGAGGCCCCGCCTCACGGCCTGGGAGTCGTCCTTCGTGACGCGGCAGGACGCCCGTTGTCGGTGGAGTTGATGTCCGCCGAATGAGCTGGCAGACCGCGCACTCTGGATGGCATCCATGACTTCCCCTGTGAAATCCCAGAAGGAACTTGATGCGCGCATCGTGGTGGCCATCGATGGCACCAGCGCGAGCGGTAAGAGCACCAACGCCCGGCTCGTGTCCCGCGCCTTGGGTTTTCTTTATGTGGACACGGGCGCCATGTATCGGACCCTCGCGTGGAAGTGTTTGCACGATCGCATCGATATTTCCGACGAGAAGGCGGTTTCGGGCTTGATTCGCAAATGGAAAACGGCCCTGGAATCCAAGGACGGCCAGGTTCGGTTGTTGGTGGACGGGTATTTTCCCGAGAAGGAAATTCGGACGGCGGAAACGAGTCAGGCGGTGCCGTCGGTGGCCGCGATGCCCAAGGTGCGCGACTGGATGAAACTGAAGCAGCGGGAATGTTTGCGGCTCGGGAATTTGGTGATGGAGGGGCGAGACATTGGCAGCAATGTTTTCCCGGAGACCGAGTTCAAATTTTACCTCGATGCTACGCTGTCCGAACGGACCCGGCGGCGGGAAGCGGACGGGGTTCGGGAGGATCTGGCCTTGCGCGATCGGAGGGACAGTTCGAGGGCTGCCGCGCCGCTGATGATCCCGCTGGGGGCGGTGGTGATCAATACGTCGGGCATGACCCCCAACGATTCGAGCGCCCAGATCATCGAGTCCGTGCGGCGGCGGTTGGACGGTGCCGCGGGGCGATGAACCCGATCTACGCGGTCACCGCCTGCGTCTGCCGGATCCTTTTCCGGTTATGGTTCCGCTGGCGGGTGATCCACCCCGAGCGTGTGCCGCGGGAGGGTCCGGTCATCCTCGCTTCGAATCACGCCAGCTTTCTCGATCCGCCGCTGATTGGGTCGCCCTTGCCGCGCATGGTGAATTATCTGGCGCGGGAATCCTTGTTTCGAGTGCCTGGCATTGGCGCCTATTTGAAGGCTCTGCACGCGGTGCCCGTGGATCGGGATGGAGGCGGGGGCACGGGATTGAAGGCCATTCTCGACCGGTTGCGGGGCGGTGGCGCGATTCTGCTTTTCCCGGAAGGCACTCGAACCTCGGATGGTTCGTTGCTGCCGGCCAAAGCCGGCATCGGGCTGACTGTGATCAAGTCAGACGCTCCGGTGGTGCCGGTGCGCGTGTTTGGAACGTTTGAAGCGTACGGACGGAGTCATCGCTGGCCGCGCCCGCGTCCGATCGCGGTCAAATACGGGCGTCCGCTGGATTTTTCGAAATGGCGGGAGGAAGCCAAGTCTTGCTCGAAGCCGAGGCTCAAGCAGGTTTACCAGGAAGTCGCCGACGCTTTGATGTTGGAAATCGGCCGGCTGGAGGCGCGGTGGGACGACTCGAAGTGAGCTTCGGGCATGCTCGATGCAGCCGGCATGCGCGACGAAACCCGGTCCAAGGCGAAACATTACACCAACTGCTTCAGCAGGACTTTGGATTTTCGTCCGCTTTGATCGTACTTTTCCCGGCGGGCGGGCGGCAGGTCATCCGGCGTGCCTTCGATGAAGCCGCCTTTGGATTGGAAATAATTAAAGGCCTGCGTGGACAAGGTGAGCAGCGTGTTCAGGTTCAACTCTCTCGCCCGGCTTTCCACGAATTGGAGCATTTTCCGGCCGATGCCTTGATTTTCGTGCGAAGGGTTGACGTAGAGGCAGGCGAGTTCCCCCGCGCCGTGTTCGGGATAGACGTGCAAGGCGACGCAAGCCACTGGATTCTTGTCGATCTCGAACAGATAGTAGTCGTTGATCTGCCGCTCGATTGCCGGGCGTGTCCGCTTGACCAGTTCGTGCGATTCCACGGATTTCTTGGTGAGCGCGAGGATGACGCGCACGTCTTTTTTCATAGCGCGGCGGATTTGCTGGTACTCGTTCGCATAGACCAGCGTCCCGATGCCTTGGTTAGAGAATACTTCCGCCAGGAGTCCCTCATCGACGCGGCCGCTGAGCAGGTGCACGCGTGGGACGTCGGCGCGGCAGGCGGCGGCGGCATGCTCCGCCTTCGAGATCATGGAAGGCAGAAAGTCGTCGCGCTGCTTCGTCAAGGAGGCTTGCAAATCCGAGACTGGGACTTGCCGGATCAACTGGCCTTGACGGGTCAGGCCCTCTTCCTCGGTGATGAAGATCAGTTTCGCGGCCTTGAGAGATTCGGCGAGGGCGAGGGCGACGCCGTCTGAATTGACCCGGTAAGTGCGTCCGTCCCCGTCGAAGCCGAGCGGGGGAACGACGGGAACCACGCCTTGGGAGAGGAGCGTCTGGAGGAGTTCGACGTCCACCCGCTCGACCTTGCCGGTGTGGAGGTGGTCCACGCCGTTCAGGATGCCCATGGGGTGGGCGATGATGGCATTGGTGCAGGCGGCGCGCAGGTCGTTGGCGGCGAGGCCTTCGAGGATTTCGTGGGTGAGGCGGTTGGCGGCGGTGAGGGCGAGTTTGAGCGTGTCGGCATCGGTAATGCCGGTGCCGTCCAAGTTCGAAGGTGTGGCGTGGAGTTCCTCGGCGAGCGTCCGGATTTGGGCCGAAGCGCCATGCACGAGCACGACCCGGATGTTGAGCGAGCGCAGGACGGCGACGTCGAGCAGGAGATTGGCGAAGTTTTCGTCCGTGACGATGGCGCCATCGAGGCTGATGACGAAGGTTTTATCCCGAAAACGCGGAATGTACTGGAGGATGCCCCGGAGGTCGGTTGGTTTCACGTGATTGGCTGCGGTCGCCGCCGGAGCGGACTCCGGTTTGCGAACGAGTTGAGAACTAGATTCTTCCGTGGCGCTTTCAATCAAAAATTTGCATTTTATATTTCCTCGTTTGCGCTTTGGATGAGGGGAGCATGACGATCATTCTCACGCTTGTGGGGCCGGACCGCACCGGCATTGTGGAAGAGGTTTCTCATCTGCTGGTCATGCATGGCGGCAATTGGCTGGAGAGCCGGTTTTGCCGTTTGGGCGGCCATTTTGCCGGGATTTTGCGCGCGGACATTCCCCTGGAGAATCGCGATGCGCTTCACCGCGCTTTTGACTCGATGCGAGGCGGCGGATTCGAGATTCAGCTTCGTGAAGGGAGCGTTCTTCTGGCCGCGCAAGCGATGCATTTCGCCCATCTCGAGGTGGTGGGCGGCGACCGTCCGGGCATCGTTCGCCAGATCAGCCAGATCCTGGCTCGATTGGCGGTCAACGTGGAAGATTTCGAGTCCGGCTGCGAAAGCGCTGCGATGTCGGGGCACTCCCTGTTCTCCGCCAGGGCGACCCTGGCGCTGCCACCCCAGGTCAGTGTGGAGACTTTGCGATCCGCCTTGGAGGGCATTGCGGACGACTTGATGGTGACGGTCCGCCCTGGCGCTAAGGAACAGGGGCCAGGGTGATGCGGAAGAATCCCTGGGTTCCAGGTTCGGCTGCGGCATCGAAGCGGAACGAAGTTTCGAAACAGCCTGTGCCATCGAAAAGATTGGCGTCGGGGGCCGCGAGAACAGGCCGCTTCAGCCCGGGCTGCCAGTCTCCGAGTTGCGGGGAGAGTTCGTAGGAAGCCAGGCTCATGGCGGGCGCAGGCCGCCGAAAGGTGGCGACGAGACTATTGAGCGCTCCGTTCTTGACCACGGTGAGTCGCACGGACGGGCGGCTGGAGGAGTTCAGGGGCGAAGTTCCGTGGGCCCATTCGGCGAGGTTGCTCACGCCGTCATGATCGGCATCCTCGTTCGGGCCTGGGGTTAGATTGCCGAAGTGTTTTTCCTCCCACAGATCGGGCAGTCGATCGCCGTCGGAATCCACGACTTTTGCCGCTTCGAGGAGGAGTTTCTTGAGGGCGGTGTAGTGGGTGGGGAGGAGCAGGTTCTGGCTGGTGAGGTTGAAGACTCCGGACAGCCGGTTCACGGGGTCGAGGATGCGGACATCGCGGTAGGTGGCCTTCCATTTTTCGGCTACGGCCAGGTCGAAGCGATCTTGAAGCCAGGGCAGGTTGCGGCCTGCGGTTGCGGTGGCATTGAAGGAGGCGTAGTTGGTGCGGTTGATGCCGAGGATTTCGATGTTAAATCCCACCCGCTCCGCCCGGAGTTCCTTCTGCAAATCGTTCAAGTACCCAAACTGGGTACGGCAGTAACTTCACTCCGCGGAGCCGAAGTAAAAGGCGGAGACTTGGAAGACGTAATCGCGGGGAGAGACGGACGCATGGAATCGCGGGGAATTGGGATTTTCGTCAGGCAAGCGCCAGTCGGCTTCGGGGGTGGCGGCGCGGGCGAACGCGGTCATGACGGCCATCAACAACGCAAGGGAAACCCTGGCGGCCCCGGACGAAAGCGGATTCATAAGGCGGTTACGGTAGATCAAACAGAGAAGTTTTTCAAAACTTTCCCACCATGGCCGGGCATGGGCCGTGCATCCCGAAGATGTCTGTCGTGTGGCGCAGGCTGCCCAGCCTGCCGTATCGCCGACTGCCAGTCGGCCCGGCGGGTGAGGAACGAGGCCCTTCCATGCTCTCCACGCGCCTGGATCCCTTCGTCGCCCCGCAGGCTGGGCAGCCTGCGAAACAGCAAACAGGGCTGTCTGCGTTACCAAGACAACCCGGTCACCGACAACCTCTGGATGCACCGGGGCATGGAAGCTCACAGGGGAAGCAAGATTCCTCGATGAAACCGGATGGCCTCGAGCTCAAGGGGCGGCCATCTCCTTTTCCAGCGCCTTCGCCAGCCGGTCGATCTCGGATTCGTCGTTGAAGATATGGGTTGAGATGCGGAGGGCGTTGTAATCCTGAAGCCGGCCTTGTCCGGTGGAAATCCCCCCGTAGGTGGGCGGCACCACGCGCGTTTGAATGTGATGGTTTTGATAGAGTTTGGCCGCGAGGTCTGCCGATTTTACGCGTTCGAAGGCGAAGGTCGAGATGCCGGGGGCGGAGAGTGAATCGTCGGCGGGGGACAGCAGGCGAACTCCGCCGATGGCGCCGACTTGCTTTCGAAGGTACCCGCTCAGTTCGCGGCAGCGAGCTTCCACGCGTTTGCGGCCGAGCACTTGATGAAACGCCATCGCGGCGGCGTGTCCGAGAATGCCGGCCACATTCTGTGTGCCTCCCGACGCGGAATAAAAAGGCTGGCCGAAACCGGTCGGGAGAGGCAGGCGGGGCTGGGCCTCCTTCCGGACATAAAGCAGGCCGCTGCCTTTGGGGGCCAGCATCCACTTGTGGCTGCTGGAAGCGTAGGTGTCCACGTCCAGTTTCTTCACATCGATGGCCAGCATGCCGGGAGCCTGAGCTCCGTCGCAGACGAGGAGGATGCCGCGGGGCCGGGTGAGTTTGGCGATATCGGCCAGCGGCATCACCAGGCCGGTGAGCGTTTCCACATGGCTGAAGCTGCAGACGCGGGTGCGGTCAGTGAGTTTGGCGGCGATGAGATCGAGGATTTCACGGGCGGTTCGCGCGGGCGCGGGGATTTCGACGAAGACCGGTTTGATTCCGTAATGGCGGGCGAGGAACATCCAGCCATTCGAGCCGCTCGGGTGCTCGTGATTCGTGGTGAGCACTTCGTCGCCGGGTTGCAACCGCAGGGCCATGGCGATGGCGTTCATGCCTTCGGTGGTGTTTCGAGTGAGCAGAAGTTCGTCGCGCGTGGCGCCGAGGAATTCGGCGGCTCGCTCTCCCGCATCGCCGGGGGCGCCGAAGGCGTATTGCACCGGATCCCCTTCCACATGGCGCAACCACGTGGTCACCGTGTCCAGGACCAGGCGCGGACAGGCCCCGATGGTGGCGCAGTTCAGATGGATCAGTCCGGGATGAAAATCGAATTCGCGCCGAAGACGGCGCCAGTAGTCTCGGCCCGCTGCCAAGCTTTGCAGTTCCGATTCCAACTCCGCCAGACCTGTCCGCAGGGCGGCGTCCGCTGCTTGAACGGCCGCGGTGGCCGCGGCACCCAGTGCCAGCCGGCCCATGAACGAGCGCCGGGAATGGTGAACTTTCGAAGCGAGGCGCGGCTTGGCGCGGGAGGAAGTCATCGCCGACATTTTGGACCGTTCGCACGCGATTGGAAATTCAATTCATGAAAGCCGCGGCTCCCGATTGCCTTCTCGAGTTGTCAGCCGGAGGGGGATGCCGGGAGTCCCACGTTTCGTTCGAAAGAGCTCTGTCGACGCGGAACTCGAACGAGTGAAGAAGGAGGCCCTGCCATGCTCTCCACGCGCCTGGTTCCCTTTGTCGCCTGCAGGTTGGGCGGCCTGCGCAACGGTCGACAGGGCTGTCTGCGTGATCAGGACAACCTCTGGATACACCTGAACCACGGCGTGCTGAGGCGCATCGCCGGACGACGGCACGTGCCTCGCAGACCGCGGCGCTCTGGACATATTATCGCGTTCACCACCAACTTTTGGTTGGGTGCGGCTTTCGGTTGGCCGGGCGCGGAATTGCCTAGAGGCGGTGAAGTCCTTCAGGACACGGCACGGATAAATTGCATGAACCAGAATTCGGGCTCGACCTCGAACACGAACTCGCGCCCGGCCCAGGCAAAGGAAAGGCTTCGAGCGTGAAGGGCATGATGCGGCAGCATCAGTTTTTCGCATTGGGTCGGAGTCAGCGCATGGTTCACGAAGTCCAGGTAGTGACGTTCGTCGAGTCCGTATAACTTGTCTCCCACGATGGGATGTCCGATGGAGGCAAGGTGGATTCGGATTTGATGCTTGCGGCCCGTGCGGGGCTCGACTTCGAGCCAGGAGAAAAGATGGTCCCCGTTGGACCAGCGCTGGAGTTCGCGCCAGGCGGTGGCCGCCGGTTGCCCGTCAGGACGCACACAGTCCTTGATGGCCACGAGGCTCAGCGGGTCGGGTCCCAAAGGAGCCTCGATGAATCCCAGAGGCTGGCGGGGATGGCCATGGACCAGGGCCCAGTATCGTTTTGAGACTTTCCCTGCTTCGAAGGTTTGTCCGAGCGCGCGGGCCGTGTCCCTGGTTTTTGCGGCAATCACCACACCGCTCGTTTCCCGGTCGAGCCGGTGGACGAGTCGAACGGGTGCTTCGCCGCCAAGGTGAAGTCGGAGGCGTCCGGCCAGGCTGGACCAAGCGTCCGTTTTGGTGGGATGACAGGCGAGTCCGGCGGGTTTGCGGACGACGAGGAGGTCGGCTGACTCGAAGAGAATATGGAGCCGCGGGTCCGGGCGGATCGGGGCGCTTGTCATGAGGGAGTTTTCGCGTATCATTCGACGCAGTGAAAGAGAAGCGGAATATCATTTTGGTTGCGTTGGTGTTGCTGGCCTTTGCGTTGTCACGGTGGCCGGGCTTGCTGCCGCAGAATTTCAGTGCGGCTTATGCGCTCGTCTTTTGCGCGGGGGTTTTTCATCGGCGTCTTCCGTGGTGGGCGGTGGGCTTGACCCTGTTGGCGACCGACGTGATCAAGAATGTGTGGCATTACCACACGGACGCGGTCAGCGATTACATGATCGCCATTTACGCGGCTTACGTGGTTTTGTTTTGGATGGGCAGGCAGTTTTCGGCCGCGGGTTCGTTGACCCGGCTTACGGGAGGCGGGTTGATGGGCGCGATTCTGTTTTATTTGATCACCAACACCGCTTCCTGGTTGCAGAACCCTGAGTACGTCAAATCCCTGGCCGGCTGGTGGCAGGCGTTGACGGTGGGCACCCTGGGCTGGCCGGAAACGTGGAAGTTTTTCAGCAACACTCTTTTGAGCGGCGGGCTGTTTACGGGAGTGATCGCCTTCCTGTTTCAGTCCCAAACGGAGGACGCCAAGGAGGACGCGGAGGAACCCGCCGAGGAACCCGAACCTGAGGCTGAGAATTCGAAAAGTTGAAGGTGTCCGACGATCGACGGTTTCTGGTCACGGCGGAGGGACGGCCCTTTTTCTGGCTGGGAGAAGCGGCATTCCGGTTCGAGAGCTTTGCTGGAGCGCGCGAGACTTGCGCGGGTGCTGGCTTCTCGCTTCAATGAGCCATGCACCCCGCCGTTTTTCGGAATTGGCTCCTGCTCATGGGATTCGCAGCCAGCCTGGACCTTTGCGCCGCCGCGTCGCTTCGCGCCGGAGCGTCCTCCGTCTCGATCAATCCGCCTGAGTTTCCGGTTCGAGTGAACGCCATGTTCACGGAGCGAACCGCCAGTCAAGTGGTGGACGACTTGCAGGCCAAGGCCTTGGTGCTTGAGGCCGGGGGCACCACGATCGCCTTGTGTGTCGTGGACACTTGCATGATGACGCGCGATTTGATCGACGCCGCCAAGGTTCAGGTCTCGCAAGCCACGGGAATTCCGGAGCATCGCATGATGGTTTCGGCGACTCACACGCACTCGGCTCCTTCCGCCATGGGCTGCCTGGGCAGCAGGATGGACCCGCGCTACGCCGCTTTTCTGCCGGGGCGCATCGCACGGGCGATGATCGAGGCGCACAAGCGGCTGGCTCCGGCCGAAATGACCGTGGCGCAAGCCCCGCTTTGGGAACACACGTTCAACCGGCGCTGGATCCGGCGGCCCGACACGCTTCTCACCGATCCTTTTGGCGACCGTAATGTGCGCGCCCACATGCACCCCGGGCACAACAGTCCGGACGCCATCGGTCCGAGTGGTCCCGTGGACCCGGAACTTTCGATCCTCGGTTTTCGGGGAATGGATAGACGTCCACTGGCGGTGTTCGCGAACTATTCGCAGCATTACTATGGTTCCCCGTTGCTGTCTTCCGACTATTTTGCGCGCTTCGCGGATCACCTGGGCAAAATGCTGGGCGCCTCCGAGGGTTTTGTCGGGATCATGTCCCAGGGGACCAGCGGCGATTTGATGTGGATGGACTATGGAGCGCCGAGGCGGGAGATTGGCTATGATGCCTATGCCCGGGAGATTGCCGAGGCTGCGGCGGGTTTGTTGCGCGACGCCCGCTGGACATCGCGGGTGCCCTTGCGTTGTGAGGAAAAGTTGCTTCCGTTGGAGTATCGTTCTCCCGGTTCGCAACGCCTTGCCTGGGCGCGTGAGATGGAGGCACGACTTGGGGAAAAGCTGCCGCAGACCTTGCCCGAGATTTACGCTTTGGAAGCCATTCATCTTCACGAGAAGCCGCGCACCGAGCTCAAGATTCAGGCGTTGCGGATCGGAGAGGCCGCCATCGCGGCGTTGCCCAACGAGGTGTTCGCCCTGACCGGACTGAAGATCAAGCGGCAGAGCCCCATGGCCGCGACGTTCAACGTTGAACTGGCCAATGGTGCCGAAGGTTATATTCCGCCCCCGGAACAACACCGCCTCGGAGGCTACACCACCTGGCCTGCTCGCACTGCCGGACTGGAAACGAACGCCGAGCCTCGCATCGTTGAAACCGCCCTGAGCTTGCTGGAGAAGGTCGCCGGAAGAAACCGCCTTCCATTGAAGGAGGATCAGGGAAGCTATGCCGTCAAAGTGATGCAGTCCAGGCCTTCGGCCTACTGGCGGCTGGAAGACATGACGGGGCCGGTGGCCAAAGACGCGATGGGTGTGCATGCGGGAGCTTTCGAGGGATTGGTAGCGCTCTGGCTCCCCGGCGCCGACGGCCGCATGGGGCATCATCCTTCCGTGTTGCCGGCGCCGAATGCCTTCTCCGGAAGTTCGATCAATCGTTCGGTCCATTTCGCGGGCGGACACTTGGCGGTGGCGATGCCGCTGCCCAAGGCCTATACCCTTGTTTTTTGGGTGTGGAACGGCCTGCCCTCGCATGCGCGTGGGCTGACGGGGTATCTTTACTCGCGGGGTCCGCGAGGAAGCCTGGAGGCGGTGGAAAGCCTGGCCCTTGGAGGCTCGGCCCTCGCTTCGGTGAAAGGAGCGGGCCGATTGCTGCTTCATGGTGGAGAGCACACGAACGAGCCTTTTTGGGGGCGGAATCCCCTGGGGCTCCAGACCTGGCATCACGTTGCCCTGGTGCGGACCGGCGATCGGGTTCGCGTGTATCTGGACGCGCGATCAAGTCCCGAGATTGATGCGATCTTGCCGATGGGGTCTGGCGGGCCGCGATGGGCGATGACCTTTGGCGGACGGGCGGAAGGAGGACTCGGGCTGGAAGGCCGGATGGATGAAATTGCGGTGTTTTCTAGCGCGCTCACCCTCGAACAGCTGCGAGCTCAGTACGCGGCCGCTCGAGTTCGGGCGCTTGAGTTCTGAGCGCATGAAACCGCTGGGGCCACGAAACCAGGCCGCCTCCCGGGTGAAACGAGGGTTCCGATGCGGGCGGGGCGGCCCTCACGAAGTGATGGAAGCGATTTCTGGAAGTCGATGCCGGCCGAGATTGGGACGGGGGGATTTGAACTCACCGTTGACGCTTGCCGCGGGATCCTGGCGAGCGGGATTGGCCGGGAGATCGACGGCGTGTGGATTCCGATCGAGGGAGGTTCGGGGAGGGTGCGGACCGGCGGGAGCGGATGGTTTCGATCGTTTTCGGCCGTGCCTTGGGGGCAAGCACCAGGGGGCAACCTTCGTAGCCGAAAGCCTGGCGCAGGGCGGTCGAGAGATACTTTGCGTAAGCAGGGGAGAACAGTTCCTGGCGATTGACGAAGAGCAGGAATGTGGGCGGCGCCTGGCGAACCTGGGTGGCATAATAGAATCTTAAGCGATGGCCCGAGGCGCTCACCGGTTGGCGGCGTTCGATGGCATCGTTGAGGGTTCGATTCAAGATGGCGGTGGGAACCTTTTGCCGGAGTTGGTCCGCCACGTAGCGGATCGCTTCCAAAAGGCGGTCCAGATTGAAGGTGGTCTGGGCGGAGGCAAAGATGACGGGGGCGTAATCGATAAAAAACAGCGTGTCTTGCACCCATTCGCCGTACTCGCCGAGCGTGGTGAGGATCTGGCGGGAGGCGCGGTTCTTCTTTTCTTTGAAGGCTTCGGCTTTCTCGCGGGCTTGGGCGACCGCCTCGGAGGCGAGATCCCATTTGTTGACGACGACGACGCACGCGCGATGGTGCTCCACGATTTTCCCGGCGATGCGTTTGTCTTGTTCCAGGATTCCCGCTTCCGCATCGAGCACGAGCACGGCGATGTCGCAACGTTCGATGGCGTGCTCGCTGCGTTGCGCGCTGAAGAATTCCACGGTGTCCTGGGCGTGGAGGTTCTTTCGAATGCCCGCGGTGTCGGTGAGAATGTATCGTTCCACGCGGCCTTCGGTATGCACGGTGAAGGGAACATCGATGGCATCTCGAGTGGTGCCCGGGACGGGGCTGACGATGACGCGATTGGAGCGGGTGAGGGCGTTGATGATCGAAGACTTGCCGACGTTGGGCCGCCCCACGAGTGCCAGGCGCAGCGGCCGGTCCCGCGTGGGCTCCTCCGTGGCCGGATCCGGGGCGCCTTCGGCCGGGGCGGGCATCCGGGCAAACGCGGCTTCCATCAGAGCCACGATGCCCAAGCCATGGATCGCTGAAACGGGATGGGTCCGCTCAAAACCCAGCGAGGCAAAGTCGGCGGTTTGATCGATCACGCCATCATGATCGACTTTGTTGGCGACGAGCAGGGTGGTTTGACCGGAGGCGCGCAGGCGGCGGGCAACTTCCTCGTCGAGAGGAGTCAAGCCCTCCTGGGCGTTCACCACGAACAGAATGAGTTGTGCCGAATCGATGGCCAGTTGAACTTGGTCCACGGCGGCCGCAGCGAGCGCATCGGAGGAGCGCTCTCCTCGAGCCAGTCCGATGCCTCCGGTGTCGATGAGGGTAAAGGGGCGCCCGTGCCATTCGACTTCGGCGGAGACGCGATCGCGGGTCACGCCGGGTTGGTCGTGGACGATGGCGATGCGTCGTCCGGCGATGCGGTTGAAGAGGGCGGACTTGCCCACATTGGGCCTGCCCACAATGGCGATGACATCCGGCATGCCGGGAACATGGGGAGGATGCAAACGGGAAGGAAAGGGGATTTTTCCAGAATGCTATGGCGAAGTGGGCCCGCTTAGAATACAGCACGCTGGAAAAGCGCGGATTGATGTCTGCGCTGTTTCCCGGCTCGCGGTCTTGCCGACCCGACGCCAACGGCCTTCTGGCGTTCCCCGGGTTGGCGGGCGATTCGCATGGAACCTAAGTCTCACACGCCCAAGCCGGGCGAAAAAGATAGTTTCATCATCAGCCGCAACAGCCAGGGGCTGGAATTGCGGGGCAGTGTGCTGCGCATGTCCCGCTACCTCGTTGTATTCGAAGTCTATAATCCTTACAGTTTGCTTCAGCTTTCCGAAGTTCTGGCCGAGTTGCAGATCTTCATCAACGACCGGCTCGCCTATCACGGGCGGGCGGTCGTGAGCAACCTGGTCAACACCGGGATCATGCTCGTTTGCGAGGCCGCGATTGACGAGGGATGGATCGACGTCGATCTGTTCTCCCCGCGTCAGCTGCAGGAACGGCTGGCGCAAGAATTCGGAGAGTTTCTCGATGAATGGGACCGGTTTCAACGGATTTTGCCGGCGTTCAAGCTGGCCGTCGCCGACATGCAGTTGTTGCTGCTGGACCTGCGCCGGTGGCTGGGCCAGCTCGAATTCGGCATTCGGTCCGAGCCGGTGGCGGACCGCCGGCAGCTTGAACTCGATGTGGTGCAGCGCATCGAGCCCAGGGTCGTCCCTCTGGTCATGAGCTGGTTCGATCGGTTTGACCGCATTGCCGAGTCGGTGCAGACCGCCGCCTTGCCCGCTCACCGGGCTTACGCGCGGCGGTTGCTGCATCCGTTGATCTTGTGCGCGCCGTTCGTGTATCGCACGTATCACAAGCCGCTGGGCTACGCGGGCGATTACGAGATGGTCAATATGATCCTCCGTCCGCCGTATGAAGGAGGATCGCTGTTTGCGCAGCTGGTCAACGTCTGTTTCCTGAAAAATCCGCCCGCGGAAGCTCACCGCAACCGCATCGCCTGGCTGCAGGTCTTGTTGCGGGAGGAAACTTCGAAGCGGGCCCGGGCGGGACGGCGCACCCGGATTCTCAATCTCGGCTGCGGTCCCGCGTGGGAGTTGCAGCGTTTTCTCCAGGAATGTCCCGAGTGCCGGCACGCCGATATCGTGCTGCTCGATTTTAACGAGGAAACGTTGCGCCATGCCGGGAGCGTCCTTTCGGGCATCGCAGACGAGGCCGGACTCCCGCTCTCGCTGAAACTCGAATTGCGATCCGTCCATCAGATCTTGAAGGATTCCGTGCATCGGAAGCCCTTCGATCCGCGCGGGGGTTTCGACGTCATTTACTGCGCCGGCCTTTGCGATTACATTTCGGATCGGGTTTGCAAAAGGCTGATGAACCAATTCTACGAGTGGCTCGCACCCGAAGGCGTGCTGGTGGCGACCAATGTGGACGCGTGCAAACCCTTCCGCCGGTCCATGGAGATCCTGCTGGAATGGCACTTGAACTACCGGACCCCGGACGAATTGGCCGCTCTGGCGCCCGACGCTTCGCCCCATGCGTGCCGCCGGTTGCAGGCGGAAGAGACGGGAGTGAACCTGCTGCTGGAAGTGCGGAGGGCTGCCGATGAATGACCCGGTCAGCCCGGAAGCGATCGCCAAGGCGTTTGCGGAGGATGACCGCCGGCATCATCCACGAAGTCAACAACCCTCTCAACTACGTCAAGACCACGCTCTACACCCTTCGCCGCCGGTTGGATCCCGGCTCGCCGGGCGTGCGTGAAATGCTGGAGGACATCCAGGATGGGGTGGACCGCGTGCAGGGCATCGTCACCAGTTTGCGCACGTTCAGTCATCCCAGCCACGAACTGCGAAAAGAAGAATCCGTGGAATCGATCGTCGGAGACGCGCTTCGCCTCGTGAGCCACGAAACGCGGGGCTCGGTCACCATCGAAACGTCCATTCCTCCAGGATTGCGGCTGCTCGCCAACCGGAATCAAATCACTCAAGTTCTGGTCAACTTGCTTCAGAATTCCCTCGACGCGTTGAAGCAGCGGGGCGAGCGAGCGGACACGCCGTTCATCCGCATCGAGGCTGTTGGCGAGGGCATCTGCGACAAGCTCATCCTGCGGGACAATGGCTGCGGTATCCCCCCCCGAATTCCTGGCCCGCGTCTTTGACCCTTTCTTTACGACCAAGGACGTTGGTCAGGGCATGGGTCTGGGGCTCAGCATATGCTATCGCATCATGCAGGATCACGGAGGCCGCATTACCGTGGAAAGCGAGCCCGGATCCCACAGCCGGTTCTGTATGGAATTCCCCGCAGCCCAGCCGGCGGGAAGCCGCCCTTTGGCCGCCTAATGACACCACTTCATTTTTATGACGCCTCAACCCTACGATTACAAACGCTTCGCCATCCTCTACGTGGACGATGAGGAGCTCTCCCTGAATGCCTTTCGTCGCCTGATGGAGGGCACCTTTCGGGTGTTCACCGCGCCCAATGCCGAGGAAGGCTTCAGCCTGTTCGAGCAACACCGGTCGGAATTGGGCCTGATCATCACGGACCAGCGCATGCCGGGTGAGAAGGGAGTGCAGTTGCTGGAGAGAACCCGTCGATTGGAACCCCGCATTCTGCGCATCCTGGCCACCGCCTACTCGGACCTCGACGCCGCCATCGAAGCCGTCAACACCGGCGCCATCTACAAGTACATCACCAAGCCCTGGGATCCTCCCATTTTGGAAACCACCGTCAAACGCGCTCTCGAGTTCTTCCTCGTGCAGCGCGAACGCGACCAATTGCTGAGGGAGAAACTCTCGAGCCTGCACAACCTGATGATCACGGACCGGGTCATCGCGCTCGGGGTTCTGGCGGCGGGTCTCGGGCATTACGTCCGTAATTCACTCGTCGCGGTGCAGACGTTCATCGAGCTCGCTCCCTCCAAGCTCAAGGAAGAAAACGTGGACTTGGATCAACTCCGGCAGCCGACATTTTGGTGCGATTTTTACGGTCATGTTCAAATTCAAGTGCGGCGCATCGGCGCCCTGCTCAGCGGTCTCGAAACCGCGGCGGCCAAACCCGAGTTCCGTTTTGAGGACGTCATCGAAACCGGCGCCCTCGTGCAGCGCGGGCTTGACGCCACCGCCTCGGAGCTGGCCGCCCGCCAGGTGCGGGTGACGGTTCGCACCCAGCCCGGGCTTCCCCCCATGAAGGTGGACATGTTCCGCATCCAACGGTTGTTCGAGCTCATCCTCCGGGATGAATCGTTCACTCTGCCGGAAGGCAGCGAAGTCCGGATCGACACGTCCCTTGAGCGTGGGGAAGGGGACAGCGCTTATTTCCGATTTGAGATCCTCGACAACGGCCTTGGTTTGCCACGGGAATCGTTGCGCGCGGTTTTCGATCCGTTTTTTGTGCGGAATCAGGACCCTCAGGGCTTCGGACTGAATCTGATGACCGCTTATTTCATCGTCTATCACCACGGCGGGACGATCCAGATCGAGGACATCGAGCCGCGGGGAACCCGTTTCGTCATTCGCATTCCCGTTTCGCCCCAGGCGCCATGGTCTCAAAATGAAGAGAGCGAGTTCCTGGCCCGCGTGCTGATGAACGACAATCTCTGGGACCGCATCCTGAGGGCGGCCTGAGGGCCATCCCATAACCCCTCGACGTGGCCGAGCAATTCCTTGTCTCTCCAAGCGAATGTTTCCATGCTGGTTTCGGACCGGCGGCGTGGTGCCCTCGCCCCGATCCGGCTTCGAATATGACCGCATCGGCCAACGCAGCGAAAACCTCTCCGCCCTCGGAGACCGCAAGCCCCAACCGCGGGGCCGGCGACTTGATCGCGCTGCTGGCAGCCCGCGCCCGTTCTACCGTGGGGTCCATGGAGTTGCCCCGGGGGCCGGTCGGAAACGCCGTCGGAATCCTCGCCATCGACAAGGATCTGGCCTTGTACCGGGTGGGTGGTGCGGTGGGTGTCCTCGAGGGTTCCGACCCGCCTTCGACGGCAGTCGCCTTGGAGGAGATTTGGGCCGTCACGACCCTGCCGATTTCAGACCCTTCGTTGATCGAGAACACTTCGGTGGCGCAGGAGATTGCGTCGCGTGTGCTCCGGTTGACTTGTGCGGGCGCCTGCTCATGGATCGGTTGGGATTCGCCGGGGAGGCCGTCTTCCACATCCATTCTCGGTCCGCACGATTCATCGAAGGTCGACCATGGACCAAGGCCCCCGGGCGCGGATGCCGTCCCGCCCGATGACCGCACCGATCCGGAAACCGAATGTGCTGCCTTGAGCGATTGCTTTCAGTCCTGGGGGATTCCTTGCGCCGGACAACCCGCTTCGGCCATTCTGCGTTCCTGGAATCTCCAGACCTCCGCGATTTATGTGGCCGCGCGGCTTTCCGATCCCGCTCACGCTACCCCCCCTTGGTTCAAGGATGAGGGAGACGTCATCCTTGTGCTGGGAGGCACTGCGACCGGGGCGGATCAGTCGACAGGCGACGCAGGCCGAATCTCGAGTCTCCGCGAAGTCGTGCGCGGTTTGATTCATGGAGGCCGCGTCAAGAGCGCCGCTTTGATTGGACGTGGAGGGCTCGCGGCGGCGCTGGCGGAGGGCGTGACCCGTTGTTTGGCGCCCCCGAGTTCTTCATCGTCCGCGGGAGCCCGTGTCGATCTGGCGGCATGGGCGGGTTCCGATTCGGCGGATGCCGCTGATGCGATCCTTTTTGGTGAATGGCCGGCCCGGGCACTCGTGACCACCGACGCGTTGAGCGGGGGCTTGTTGGCGGCCCAAGCGAGGATTCTGGGCATGGAAGCCCATGTGATCGGAACGGTCGGCGGCGGCATTTTGGAAATTTCCGGACTCTCCGCACCGCTTCGATGGAGTCTGGATGCATTGTGGGCAGCCTCGTCACCGCCGTCGCCTGGATTGGATTATGAAGCAACCAAGCAAACTCCCGTGCCATCGGAGCCTCAGCCCTGACCGCTCCCCTGTCCGCCACGAGGGATCACGAACTCGTCACGGGTTTGAACTTGAGCGTTACCTCGCGCCTGCTGGCCTGGCCTTGTTGGTGATGGTTCAAGCGGGGTGTGTTTCGAAGTTTTCCGGCACGGATATGAAGTCGACAAAAGCGCTTGATTGGTCCCGCGATTCGCACCTTTGGCTCGAGGAGGTGGCCGGCGCGAAACCTCTGGCCTGGGCGAGGGAGCGGAATCGGGCGACCCTGGCGGCCCTGGCCGGGGACGATGCCTTCCGTCTTCTGAAGGATCGGCTCAAGTCGATTTACGACTCGAAGGAGAAAATTCCCCAAGTCGTCAAACGCCGGGAACATCTCTACAACTTTTGGAAAGATGAACGTCATGTGCGAGGACTCTGGCGCCGGACCACGCTGGAGGAGTATCGCCGTTCGGACCCGGCCTGGGAAACCGTGCTCGACCTGGATCGGGCAGCCGCCGAGGAAAAGGAGAATTGGGTCTGGCACGGGGCACAGTTTCTGGAACCCGGGCTGGATCGGTGTTTGATTTCGCTCTCGCGCGGGGGTGCCGACGCCTCGGTCGTGCGGGAGTTCGATGTCCATGCCAAGCAATGGGTCGAGAAGGGTTTCACGCTGCCGGAGGCCAAGTCCCAGGTGGCCTGGCGGGATCGCGACGCCTTGTATGTGGCCACTGATTTCGGCCCCGGGTCTTTGACCGACTCGGGTTACCCGAGGGTCATCAAGCTTTGGAATCGCGGCACCCCTTTGTCCGCGGCCGCAACGGTGTTCGAAGGCAAGAAGGAGGATGTGGGGGTGGGGCCAGGCGTGTCTCACGATCGCGGACGCGTCCATGAGATCATCGAGCGTTCTCCGACATTTTTCAGTTCCGAGACCTGGATCCGGCGTGGCGAGCGCTGGGTGCGTGTGGAAAAGCCCCCGGATGCCTCGGCCAGCACCTTCGGAGATTGGCTGTTGCTGACTCTGCGCTCGGATTGGAAGCAAGGCTCCAATACCTTTCAGCGCGGCTCCCTCATCGCCGCGAAACTGGACGATTGGCTGGAGGGTCAAGGGGTTTGGGTTCCGCTTTTCATGCCCACCGATACCACGTCCCTGGCTGGAGTGGACGGCACGAGGCACTATTTGATTCTGAACATTCTCGACAACGTCCGCAACCGGCTCGATGCCTTGAGGCCCGGGACGGGGACGGGCGAGTGGACGCGCGTGGCGTTGAGCGGAGAAACGGGATTTGCCACGGTGAGCGCTTGGGGCTTCGACTCGCGCGAGGACGATCGATTCTGGATGACTTCCTCCAGTTTTCTCCAGCCCTCAACGCTTTCCCTGGGCCGGGTCGGTGAAGGACAGCCTGAGAAATTGAAATCGATGCCAGCGTTCTTCGATCCCGGTGGGTTGCAGATCCAGCAAGGTTTTGCCACTTCGCGGGACGGCACCCGTGTGCCCTACTTTTTGATCAGCCGGGACGGCCTTTCGCCTCGCGGCGAACATCCCGTGGTGCTCGAAGGCTACGGAGGATTTGAGATCCCGCTGTTGTCGGAGTATGACGCCACCGCGGGCGCGGCCTGGCTGGAGCGCGGAGGCGTTTATGCCGTGGCCAATATCCGGGGCGGCGGAGAGTTTGGGCCGAGATGGCACCAAGCCGCGCTGCAACGTCATCGCCAGCGGGCCTACGATGATTTCATCGCCGTGGCGGAGGACTTGGTGCGGCGCAAGATCACGTCCCCGGCGCGCCTGGGCATCATCGGCGGTTCCAACGGAGGCTTGTTGATGGGGAACATGCTGGTGCAGCGGCCCGAGTTGTTCGGTGCCATTGTCTGCCAGGTGCCCCTGTTGGACATGCGCCGCTACCACCAACTCCTGGCTGGGGCGAGCTGGATGGAGGAATTCGGAAATCCGGACCAGCCTGGGGATTGGGAATTTCTCCAGCAATATTCCCCGTATCACCAAGTCCGGCCCGGCGTGAAATATCCGCCGGTCTTGTTCACCACCTCCACCCGCGACGATCGCGTGCATCCCGGTCACGCTCGCAAGATGGTCGCGCGCATGATCGAGTTGGGCCACGCTCCCCTGTATTACGAGAATATTGAAGGAGGCCACGGCGGCGCGGCGAACAACGAACAAAGGGCGATGATGAACGCCCTGGCGTATCGGTTCTTTTCGAAGCGCCTCGGCCTGCCTTGATCATCGATTGCAACTTCCCGGCCCCGCCGCGGGTCATCCTGGTAGAACGGCGGAACCCGACCCCGCCTTCACAATGACAGAATCGCAATCATTCGAGGCGTTCATGAAGGCCTACCAGGACATGGTTTTCTCCACCGCCGTCCGGCTGCTGGGAAATGAGGCGGAAGCCCAGGACGTCGCCCAGGAAGTCTTCCTCAAGGCGCACGAGCGATTCGCGGAACTCTCAGCGAGCCCCACCGCCGGCGGATGGCTGCGCACGGTGGCTCGCAACCTTTCCCTGAACCATCTCAGCCGCTATCGCGCGCGCTGGCGTTTTTTCTCCGAGATGGAACCGTCCAAGGAGGAGGGTGAAAACCCTGTCCTGGTCGCGGGGGAAGAAAACGTGGCATTGGAAGTGGAGTCCTTGGATCGGCGTGAATGGGTGGAGCGTTGCCTGGCGCGATTGCCCGCCGCGCAGCGGGTGCCCCTGGTGCTCTACCACTTCGAGGACATGAGCTATGAGGAAATCGCCGCGCAGCTCAAGGTGTCGTTGCCCAAGGTGAAGACCGACATCTTCCGCGCGAGGGAAGCGCTTCGCCGCGTGTTGCGCGTGGCCAGCGAGGCGGACGAGGCGGCGCTGCATTCCAAAGGCTCTTCCGGCATGGCCACCCAACCCGTCAAATGGTCTCCGCTGGGCGGACCTCGACTTTCCCCGGATTGGGGATGAACTCGAAAGAATTCTTCGCATGGACATTGATCAACAACATTCCCTGGAACGAGCCATCGACCGTGAACTCAAGGCGCTGCCGCCGCGCAAGGCGCCCGCCACGCTGATTCCCTCCGTCCTCGCCGCCTTGCGGGCGGATGCCCTCCGCCCTTGGTGGCGCAAAGCCTGGCCGAGCTGGCCTCGCCGCGTTCAGGTCCTGGCCATGGCGGCCGGCGTGGTTTGGGCGTGCGCCGTGGCCGGTTGGGCTGGCTGGGCCTGGCTCGCCTGGGCGGCTGAACCCCTGGCGCGATTCAGCACGGCTTCCATGGGTTTGGCGGAAACCGTCTTCACTTTTTTGGACATCCTCCTCGGGGCAGCCGGCGTGCTGGCCCGCCGTCTAGGATTCGAATTTTGGGGTGGACTGGGGCTGGCCGCGATGTCCGCCTGGTGGATCTGCGCCGGCGCGGGTTGTTGGTGTTACCGGCAGGTTCGAGGACACTCCTGGGAACAACACTAAGTCTCAAGACACAGGTTGGCGCGTTATGAAGTACTGGAATCATCGATGGCATCCTTTCCTGGCCGTAGCCTGGATCCTGATCATTCTGGCGGGCGGAGCCAGGCAAACGCGAGCGCAGGACACCCCGGCGAACGCGAGTTCAAGCGCCGCCGGCACGGAGACGGCTCCTTCGGTCGAAACGTCCACCGCTTCCGAAGACGGGCGCACCGTCGTGTATCGGAAGGATTCATTCGACGGCCCTTGGGGGCATCGCGGAGTTGTCTCCTTCCGTGATACCGCCCGCGTGGGGAAGGATGAGGCCGCGCAGGAACTTGTCAGCATCTTTGGCGATGCGGTGGTGGAAGGAAAGGTCCGCCGCGAAGCCGTGATTATCATGGGAGACGCCAAAGTGGACGGGCGGATTGGAGGCGATCTGGTTGTCGTGCTGGGATCGGCTCAACTTGGGCCCCGGGCGGAGATCGAGGGCGACGCGGTGGTGATTGGCGGGACGCTGCAAGCGGCCGAGGGTTCCAAAGTCCGGGGCAGCAAAGTGCCGCTGCCTTTTCCGGGTTACGAGGTTGCGGTGGGCTGGTTCAAGAACGGCCTTTTTTACGCGCGTCCACTTCCACCCTCGCTGCCTTGGGCTTGGTATGTGGGCGGCATTCTCTTCCTTTTGAATGTGATGTTGGGGGCGATGTTCCCGAAACAGGCGCAAAGCTGCGTGGAGACGCTGGATCGGACGCCTTCGGGCGCATTGTTGGCGGGATTTCTGGGCGTGGCGCTTTTCCTGCCCTTGCTGGTATTGCTGATTGGAACCGTCATTGGCGCTCTGTTGGTGCCCTTTGCGATCGCCGGCTTTTTCGCCGCGGGCCTCTTTGGGAAACTCGTGATTTATCGGTTTGCGGGGCAACAGCTTGGCTCCCAACTGAACGCCGAGTTTCTCAAGCTTCCGTTCATCGCCCTCCTGACCGGCACGATCCTTTTCTATCTTCTCTACACGGTTCCCATTTTGGGACTCTTGGTGTGGTTGCTTGCGTCCCTTGTGGGTTTTGGCGCTGTGGTTCTCGCCGCCGGCCAGGCGCTTCGAGGGGATCCTGCCAAATCGGCCCCGCGCAGCTTTCATTTTCCAACCGGCTCGGCGGGCACGTCGGCGAAAGGTGCCGCCGGCGAGCCTCCGGCCTCGTCAGAACCGGGCATCGCCATGGAAGCCGGCGCCGGCCTGGCCCCCCTGAGCTATCCGTTTGCCGGCTTTTGGGTCCGGCTTGGGGCATTGTTGCTGGATTTGCTTCTGGTCGGTTTCATCTCCGCGGTGACGCAGTTTCCACCAAGCGTCCTGGTGCTCCTGCCCGCCTATTATGTGGCCATGTGGACCTGGCGCGGCACCAGCATTGGAGGGATCGTCTTCAACTTGAAACTCGTCCGAACCGATGGAGGCAAAGTCAATTTCGCGGTTGGCTTGGTCCGCGCCCTCAGCGGCTTTTTCTCCTTTATGGTCTTTGGGTTGGGATTTCTGTGGATCGCCTGGGATCATGAGAAGCAATCCTGGCACGACAAAGTGGCTGGCACCCACGTGCTCCGCCTGCCCAAGGGTGTGTCACTCCTGTGAAGGAGGGGGGTGCGTCGAAAGGGTGAAACAGAACTGCGCGCCATGGCCGAACTCGCTTTCCACCCAGATCCTTCCCCCGTGGGAATGAACCACATGCTTCGCGATCGACAAGCCCAGTCCGGTGCCCCCTTGATCCCGCGAGCGTGCCTTGTCCACCCGATAGAATCGCTCAAACACCCGTTCCAAGGACTCCCGGGGAATGCCCGGCCCATCATCCACGACACGCACTTCGACCGTCGAGTCACCAGATCGCGACGCGCGGACCACGACTCTTCCGCCTTCGCTGCCGTACTTCATGGCGTTGTCGATGAGATTGGCCAGCACTTGCTCGATCCGTTCCGGATCCGCTGTCACTTTGATGCCTTCGGGGATTTCAAGGGCCATCGTCTGGCCGCGGGACCGGGACTTCGACTGTAAATCCTCCACCACGTGGTCCACCAACGTGCGGAGATCCAGCCATTGATAATTCAACTGTAGCTGGCCGGACTCGAGCCGGGACAGGGTGAGGAGATCGTCGATCAAGAAGGCCAGGCGGTTGGCGTGGCGTTCGAGCGTGCGCAAAAATTTATCCGCCACCGCGGGATCGTCCTTGGCGCCGTCGAGCAAGGTTTCCACGTAGCCTTTGATCAGCGAGAGCGGCGTCCGCAATTCGTGGCTCACATTGGCGACGAACTCCTTCATGGTTGCTTCCAGAGTCTTGAGCCGCGTGAAGTCATGAAAGACGAGCAGGGTGCCGCGCGTTTCGCCTTGGGAACCGGCCAGGGACGTGGCGTTGACTTGCAGAAAACGGCGGGGTGTTTCGATCAGTTCCATCTCAAAGTCCCTGACGCTGCGGTCCTCGCTGGCTTCCACGGCGCGAAGAATGTCCTGCAAGGCGTGGTGCCTTAACGCCTCGAGCAGTGACTTTCCGGCCGGATCCTGGCCGAGCTTGAACATGCGAATCAGCGCGGCGTTGGCCAGGGTGATGCGGCCGCGGGCATCGAGCACGACGACTCCCTCGATCATGCTCTCGATGAGGGCCTGCTCCTGGGCGCGCGAGCGGGAGCGCGCTTCGGATTCGGCCTCGGCCAGGCGGCTTTGCTCGCGCCGCGCGAGGTCGAGGTCTCTTTGGGCGGCGCGCCATCGCCGGGCCATCCATCCCGCGGTTGCCGCCGCCGCCAGCGCGGTCAGCCATGCCAGAACGAGTTCCATGAATTCAGACGAAGAGGTACGGCACCGCGAGAGCGGCCAGACCGCCGCGCCGATTCAACCCGGCCAGCCGCGCCGATCGTCTCATCCGTCTTCCGTAAACCGATAGCCGACCCCCCGCACCGTATCGAGGTATTTGGCCGCACGCCCGAGTTTTTCGCGCAGCCGGCGCATGTGCGTATCCACCGTGCGGGTGTCGATCAAGCTGTCGTAATTCCAAACATCCCGCAACAACTGTTCCCGGGACTGCACTCTCCCTCGCCGCTCCATCAACAGGGTCAACAGTTTGAATTCGGTGGCCGTGAGGTCGACGCGCTTGCCCTGCACCGAAACCAAGTGCCGCGGGAGATCCACGGAGAGTTCGCGAAACTCAAGACGTTCGAGCTTGCCCTGCGGTTCGTCACGCAATCGCAAAAGCCGCTTGACCCGCAACACCAGTTCGCGGGGGCTAAAGGGCTTGGTGACATAATCGTCGGCTCCAAGCTCAAGGCCGAGAATGCGGTCCAGCTCCGTGGCCTTCGCCGTCAACATCAAGACGGGAATATTGGAGGTCGCCGGGTCACGCCGCAGCAGCTTACAAACCTCAAGGCCGTCGATTTCCGGCAGCATCACATCCAGGATGACCAGATGAGGGCCAAACGTCCGGGCCTTGCGAATGGCTTCGGCCCCATCGGAGGCAGAGATGACGTCAAATCCGGCGTTTTGAAGGTTGAAAGCGATGAGCTCCACCGCGTCCACCTCATCATCCACAATGAGAATTTTAGATTTCAGTCGATCCTTGGTTACCACGCCTTCACGGTAGCGACAACGGAGCCCGATTTACAATCAGGTTACGTTTGGGAAACGAGGCTGGCAGGCGGCAATAATTGGCCTATGCGGTTCAAGAGCTCGCGGCGGCTGTAAGGTTTCGTCATGAAATCGTCAGCGCCCGATTCCAACGCCAGCACCCGGCAATCGTCGGTCGCGCAGGCCGTGAGCATCAGGATGGGGATGGCCGAGGTCGACGCCTTGCTCCGCAGGATCTCGCAGACCGCGATGCCGTCCAATTCCGGCAATAACACGTCCAACAGAATCAAGTCCGGGCGCTCGGATTCCGCCGCCCGTACCGCCGTCCAGCCGTCCCGGGCCACCAAGGTTTGGAAGCCGGACGAATGCAGATTGAATTGAATCAGCTCCAGCGCGTCCAGTTCGTCCTCGACGATGAGGACGCGTGTCCGTTCGGAAACCATACGAAGCGATGGAGCCAAACCATCAGGATTTTAAGTCATGCCGTATTCATGCAAGACGCGGAAGCCTCCTTTCCAAGGGAGCGTGTTGCCGGTCTCGCCTGCGAACCCTCGCCATTTCCGGATGGGAGCCGGGATCGCAAGGTTCACCTACACACACGACTGTAAGCATTGCATGTGACAACATTGTGTCATTCCGGCGATAGTTGTCTGACAAGCTTGTCTGGTTCGCTCAGGGTCAACCCTGAATTCATGGTGAGAATCGATCGCCTGGACGCGGGCCGGGCATCCGGAGCTTTCGACTCGGTTGGGAAGAGTCCTCTGATCGCCGCGAGTTCCGTGTATCCCGATGTTGTTGGTAGGGCGGGCCTGTCCCAGCCCGCCGCCCACGGGATGCAAAACATCATGCTCCGGCGGCGCGCCGGGACGGACG
>Ga0194131_10001947_pt1 | contig 34482 bp, 49 predicted proteins | sample TA2KigO120mmetaG_FD_148631 | JGI IMG/M metagenome (GOLD analysis project Ga0194131, IMG submission 148631) | Freshwater microbial communities from Lake Tanganyika, Tanzania - TA2015053 Kigoma Offshore 120m | ecosystem: Environmental > Aquatic > Freshwater > Lake | place: Tanzania: Lake...
CGGCTGGGGCAGCACCCCAAGCTTGCCCCGGCAGCCAATCACAGGGACCCGGCAACAATGCTTCGGTAACATTCCTGGATCAGTGAATCATCTGCCCTTCGGTAACATTCTTGTTTGAGTTGACACGTCCTGCCACTGATTGAACTTGCCCAACAGCTGGTAAATAGCTTCTGCGCCAAAATCCAGGGCCGCAATGGGTATGCGCTCATCGGGGCCGTGGACGGTGCCCAAAAAGTCCAGCCCAGGCTCCAAGCGCATGGGCAGGAAACCGTAGGTCTGGATGCCCAGCCGGGCAAAGAAACGGGCATCGGTGGTGGCGGGCAGCAGCATGGGCGCCGCCACGCCGCCGGGGTCGGCTTCCCGGATAATCCCTGCCAGGGTGTCAAACAGTCCCATGTCCAGGTGAGCCGGGCCTGGGGAATGTTGCAACACCCTTACCTCGGCCAGTCCGCCCAGGATGGGCTTCAGCTCAGCCAGCAGGTCGTCGGGGGTGCAGCCCGGTAGCAGCCGCCCGTCCAGAGTCAGGGTTGCCTGAGTTGGCACCACGTTAACTTTCTCGCCGCCGCGCACTAGGGTGGCATTCACCGTGTTCCGCAGTAACGGCTCCAGCCGGTTGCCTGCAGGCCCCATGAGGCCTGAAAGAAAGCCGGACAAAGGCGGGCAGAGGAGGAGCCGCAGGGCCAGATTTCTAGGGAAAGGCAGGTGCGAACTGATGCTTTGGAGCATCATGCGGCTGGCTGGCGTGATGTGCACCGGCAGGCGGCCCCGGTCCAGCCTGGTCAGCACCTGGCCCAACCGCGCCAGGGCCCGGTCCCGGCTGGTGAGGGAGCCGTGGCCGCCCTGTCCTCGGACAGTGAGCTCCAGCCGGCAGACCTGCTTTTCCGCCACCATGATGGGGTAGAAACGGCGGCCGGACATTTCCATGCTGAACCCGCCGAACTCCCCAATGGCGTAACGGACTCCCTGGAACAGATGGGAATGTTCTTCCACCAGGAACCGCGCCCCAAAAACGCCGCCCGCCTCTTCATCGCTGACCAGGGCTAGAATCACATCGCCTGGCAGGGGCAGGTTCTCCGCCTTGGCCCGTAAAAAGGCTGCCAGCATCATGGCGATGCCGCCCTTCATGTCCAGTGCGCCGCGGCCCCAAAGGCAGCCGTCTGCCACCTGGCCCGCGAAGGGCGGGTGCATCCAGGGCTGGTCAGCAGCGGGCACTACGTCCAGGTGCCCATATAGCAGCAGGGGCGGGGCAGCCCTTGCCCCAGAAAGGCGGGCAATAAGGTTGGGCCTTTCTGGGCTTTTGCTGACTATCTGGGTGACACAGCCAGCATCCTGCAACAATGCATTGACATAACTGACGCACGCCGACTCGTTGCCGGGGGGATTAGTGGTGTCGAACCGAATCAATGCCTGGAGCAGCGGCGCCAGGGGGATGAAAGAAGACGAGGGCGCAGTCACGCGCCAGTTCCTTTTTCCTGGAACTGCGGCGTTCCTGGATTATGCGAGGCAGAGCGTCCCATATCTTTGCTGCCCGGCGAGTTAAACCCTAAGAGCGTGTTTAAAAAGTGGTGTGCACTACCAGCTCTTACCCTGAGGTTGTCGAAGGGTGAGCGTCCTTCGGCTGAAGGACCGCTCGTGGTGAGCCTGTCGAACCACGAGCACCTAGCCTTTTTGACACCCTCTAAGAACCCCTAACAAAATGCCGGAGTTGTTACCCTGAGTCCTTCGGCTTAAGGACGAAGGGTCTGGGGTGGTGGGCGTTTGCCCCACCCCAGATTCTTCGTCGTCCCGATGTCATCGGGACTCCTCAGAATGACATCCTTCATTTTGTTTGTAAGGCGCTTTAAGGGCCTGGGTCAAAAGTGACGGCTCCTGGTTCGACAAGCTCACCACGGGCGGAGAAAAACCGCTCATCCCTTCGGCTGGCTCAGGGCAGGCTCTGACCTTGTCGAGGAGTGAGCCTGGATGCTTTAACACGCCCTCTAAGGGTCTGGTCCAGGTTCTGGCGGCGGCTCAAGGTTGCGGCCCACGTCCTCCAAAAACTGCTCAATGTTGGAGGGAAGCGTGGGGGGTGGTTCGCTCTCCTGCTGCTCCCGGTCGTACCGCTCCTCCAGTTGCTGGAGCAGGGGCGCGGCTCCGGAAGTCTCGTTGACAGTTTTCTCCAGGTTGGCGTACTGCTCCTTGCCCCGGTCCGGCTCTATCAGCCAGTCAGGCAATTGGTACAGGTTACACAACGCCTGCATCAGTCTTGCGGTGCCCTGAAAATCCTCATCCACCTGTAGGTATTGGGGCAGGTGCACCAAAAATGTGCGGGTATCGGCCCCCAAGCGGCCCATCTGCTGGGCGATGAGGTATGTTATGGTGGTGGGTCCCTCGTAAGTGGACTGACGGACTCCCAAAGAGCGGTTTTCCTCAATTCCCTGGGGGGTACTGGCCAGGCCGGACATTAGCAGCGGCCGGGTGTGAGGCACCATGTCATAGAAAGCGCCCACGAGAGAGTACCGTTTGACTCCCAGCTTTTGCAGCATATCCACCAGGGTCTCAACGTAGTCCTCGCCATAGAGGTGGGGCTCCAGCAGGTGGATAAATACCAAGTCCGGGGCATCAGGGCGGACTGCGCACCGGATGATGGTGTTGGGCACCGAAAGTTTCCGGACTCCTTCTTGTATCAAAGAGCGGGGCCGGTAGCGGGTGAAGTCGTAAAAGTAGCCGGGCCGGGACAAGCGGGCCACCTCGGTTGCCCGCAGGTGGCGTTCCAGCCTGCTTAAAGCCAGGCTGCCCACGTTGCCCACATCTATCCAGGGCCGGAGCACCGCCAGCACGTGGGGCTCTTTAAGCTCCGGCAGCGGGCCGGTCAGTTCAAATTGGTCTTGTCTCATGGCCTTATCGTTGCACACTCAGCGGCTACTTTACAACTCCCTAACACTCGCCCATGCGGGTCAGTTGTCCCTCCCGCCACGCCACTGACCCAGCGCGCACCGTAAGGTAGGTGTCCAGCCGCACCTTGCCATCCACATTATGCCCGGCCATGTCATGCCACACAAACCGGCCTTCCCGTAAATCGAATACTGCGGCGTCCCCCGACATGCCTGGGGCCAGGGAGCCAAGGGAATCTTGCAGCCCCAGCACCTGGGCGGGGCGGACGGTGCTGGCCGCCACGGCATCCTTGAGAGTCAGGCCCAGGGCGTGGAACTTGCTGACCAGGTCGTTCAGCTTGTAGATGATGCGGTCTGGAGGGCCGATGTGGATGTCGGTGCTGATGGTATCGGGGGCGAAGCCCTGCTTCAGGGCGGACTTCACCACTTCCACGTCGCAGTGGATTCCGGCATGTCCCACGTCCATGATGACGCCCCGCTTCCGGGCCGCCAGCACCTCGGGGCGCAGCTTGCCATTGTTGTCCAGGATGTTCTCCAGGTTGCCGTTGAAAGCATGGGTGGCAATATCGCCCTTACCCATGAACTCCAAAACTTGGGGCAATGGTATGGGCGTGCCGCTGACGTGCACCATCAGCCTGCTGCGGGACTGGTCGGCGGCGGCGCGGGCCAGTCGCATGGCCGTAGGGGCGTTCCAGTGGGCCACGGCATCCACGTGCATACGCACCTTCACGCCGAAAACCATGCTGGAGTTCTTCTTGATGGTGTCGGCGGCCCGGTCCACGTCAATGGTGCGCAAATCGTGCAGGTCGCCACCCAGAATTCGGTTGAGCACCAGGCCGCCCGCGCCAATGTGCAGGAAGCTCAACAAGCGGGTGCGGTGAGCCGGAAACACATAGTCTCGCATGGCCTCGAAGTTCATAAACCCGGCGCTGCCCGCATCCACTCCGGTGGTGACGCCCGCAGAAAGGCAGGCTTCGTCGGCGTGGACCGCGCTGCCGGTGGCGCCGTGGTAGAAGTGGCCGTGCAGGTCAACAAACCCTGGGGTTACCAGCTTGCCGGTCACGTCAACGGCAGTGGCGGCGCTGGCCGGGTCCAAGCGTGGCTCAATTGCCGCCACCAGGCCGTCCTTGAAGGCAATGTCCCGGCGGTCATGAATGCCTTGGGCTGGGTCCAGTACCGTGCCGCCTTTCAGCAGCAGGTCGTATTTTTTGGTGTTTAAGGTCATTTGTCCCCCTGTAGCGGTCTGGTGGCGCAAAATGGGTATCAACTAAGGCTTATCTATGAATGAAAAGCGCTTTACATCAGTCAGTGGGCGTTTAACTCTGTGCATCCTCTGGATCGGTGTATTCCAGCCTCCGCAGCCGCGGATAGACAAGTTCTTTGGGCTGGCGCAGGTCGGCGTCGGAGATGTCGGCAAACTGGCCTACGGGCCTTGGATGCCACCGCTCTGCCGCTTGTAGAATAAGCCGTTCTACCACCTGGGGCGCCCGGCCTTCCAGACGGCCCAATTGATAAGCCAGGGTCACGGCCAGTTGGTTGCGGGTAATCTGCTCGAAAGCGCCGTGGTCATGCAAGTCATCCGGGATGCTCCCCGCCTGGTCCAGGAAATCGTCCAGAACCTGGCCAATAATATCGTTCATGCCGCCCAGTTCAATCTCGGTCATATACTCGGTAAGTTTATCGGTCAGGTCCACCACCCCTTCGTCGGGCAAGACCATGCCGTTAAAATCAGGCTCTCCCGAAGAGTTTTGAGGGCTTGTCATTTACGGACCTCTGAAGAATTGACTTTACCGGCTGCGGGCGGCCCCAGCCCGGCGAGGCACATTGTAACACGGTAACGCGCCTGCCATGCGTACCGAAGGTCAGGTCACTTCGGGAACCCTTGGAATTCCTTGGCCACTCCCGGTGTAAGGAAGGCGCCAAAATCATTGACACGAAGCTAGGACGCTGATAAAGTACCTGTTTGCGTCCACCTAGTGAACGGGGGGCTACTATGCCTACAGTCAATCAGTTAGTTAGAAAAGGGCGGCGGGATGTACGGGCCAAGACCAAGGCCCCTGCCCTGCACTGGATTCAGAACTCCTTGCGGAACCGCAACACCTGGGGCGACGGCAGCCCTCAGCGGCGGGGCGTTTGCATCCAGGTGCGCACCATGACACCCAAGAAGCCCAACTCCGCCCTGCGCAAGATTGCCCGCGTACGTTTGACCAATGGGCAGGAAGTAACTGCCTACATTGGCGGCGAGGGCCATAACCTACAGGAGCACTCGGTGGTGCTGGTGCGCGGTGGAAGGGTCAAGGATCTGCCCGGCGTGCGCTACCACATTGTGCGCAGCGCTCTGGACTGTGAGGGTGTGCGCAACCGGAAACAGGGCCGCAGCAAGTATGGCGCGGCCAAGGGTACGGCCCCGGCGGCTTAGTCCCATTGGCACATCTACTAGAAGTAAACAGGTCTGACAGCGCCCAGGTAAAGTTTCCCAGGATGGGCTGCTGATTTGGATAGGTGGTGATTTATGTCCAGGCGAAGGCGCGCTGAGCCGCGCTCCACATTGCCCGACCCGCGCTATAACAGCGTGGAAGTGGCCCGTTTTATTAACCGGATAATGGAGCGAGGCAAGAAGTCCACGGCCCAGCATATAGTTTATGGGGCATTTGACATAATCCAGGAAACGGCTAGTGCCAGCCCCATAGAGGTCTTCCAGCAGGCGGTGAAGAACGCCACCCCGCTGGTAGAAGTGCGGCCGCGGCGCGTGGGCGGCGCTACTTACCAGGTGCCCACTGAGCTTCGGGCCGCCCGCAGCGACGCGCTGGCCGCCCGCTGGCTGATTACTGGAGCCAGGTCCCGCAAGGGCATGCCAATGAGGCAGGGACTGGCCCAAGAGTTGATTGACGCTTCTAAAGGCGAGGGGTCGGCGGTGCGGCGGCGGGAAGAGCTTCATCGCATGGCGGAAGCCAACCGCGCCTTTGTGCATTTCCGGAGATAGATAGTTCCAGAGGACGAGCTGTCCCTGGCGTGTTACTCCGGGGCCTCGGTTTTTTCTCATGCCAGATACTTTACCCATTGAAAAGATCCGCAATATCGGCTTTATTGCCCACATTGATGCCGGCAAAACTACCGTCACCGAACGGGTGTTGTTTATCTCCGGCCGCATACACCGCATGGGCGGCGTGGATGAAGGCACTACCACCATGGACTGGATGCCCCAAGAGCGGGAACGCGGCATCACCATTACCGCCGCGGCAACCACGGTGCCCTGGCGCGACTGCCGGGTGAACGTAATTGACACCCCAGGCCACGTGGACTTCACTGCCGAGGTGGAGCGCAGCCTTCGGGTGCTGGACGGCGGCATAGTGGTGCTGGACGCAGTGGCTGGCGTGCAGTCCCAGTCCGAGACGGTATGGCGGCAGGCCAATACTTACAAGGTGCCGCGGATTTGCTTTGTCAACAAAATGGACCGGGTGGGCGCCAGCTTCACGCGCACCATCGAGTCCATCCGGCGTCGCCTCAAGGCCAATGCGGTGGCCATCCAGCTGCCCATTGGTGAGGAAGCCGCTTTTGCCGGTGTCATTGACCTGCTGGGCGGCCAGGCGCTGACATACCCTGCGGGGCGGGACACCGCGACTGAAGTAGTGCCTCCGGAAGCTCACCCTGTGCCTTCCGAGTACCAGAAAGCTTTTGAAGAGTACCGTCACGCCATGATCGAAAAGATTGTGGAAACGGATGAGAAGCTGCTTATCAAGTACTTAGAAGGGGAGGAAATTCCAGAGGAGGATCTGCGCCGGGCCCTGCGCCACGCCACCATTGAGCAGCAGATAGTCCCAGTGCTTTGCGGCTCTGCCATTCAGGGCAAGGGGATGCACCCGCTCCTGGACGCCATCATTGATTTCCTGCCTTCGCCCGCGGATATTCCGCCTGTTGAGGCAATCTATGTCAAGACCGGTGAGAAGGTATTGCGCTCCCCTGATGAGAAGGAGCCGCTGGCGGCTTTGGCCTTCAAAGTGGTTACAGACCCCTTTGTAGGCCGCCTGGTCTATTTGCGGGTGTATTCAGGGACCGTGAAGAGCGGCGCTTCGGTCATTAACGTAACCAAGGACCAGCGGGAGCGCATGGGCCGTCTGCTGCGAATGCACGCCAACCGGCGGGAAGAACTGGAAGACGTGACCGCAGGCAATATCTGCGCGGCGGTGGGGCTGAAGAACACCTTTACCGGCGACACCATCTGTCTGGATGCCGACCGGGTGATTCTGGAGCCGCCCAAGTTCCCGCAGCCGGTGGTTTCCGTGGCCATCGAGCCCATGACTCGCGCCGACCAGGACAAGCTGTCGGATGCTCTACGCAAACTTTCCGATGAAGACCCCACGTTCCTGGTGAAGTTCAACCCGGAGACGGGCCAAACCCTCATGTCCGGCATGGGAGAGTTGCACCTGGAAGTGCTGGTGGACCGTATGCGCCGTGAATTTGGCGTAGAAGCCAGGGTGGGCACGCCAAGAGTGTCCTACCGCGAGGCTATCACCCAACCTATCCGCCAGGAAGGCCGGTTTGTGCGCCAGTCCGGCGGCCACGGCCAGTACGGCCACGTTTGGCTGGAACTGGAACCCCTGGAGCGTGGCACGGGCGTGGTCTTTGAAAACAACGTGGTGGGCGGCAGGATCCCCCGGGAATATATACCGGCGGTGGAGGCTGGTGTGCGCCAGGCTCTGGACAACGGGCCGCTGGCAGGCTATCCTCTGGTGGACATAAAAGTATCCCTGGTGGATGGCAGCTACCACGAGGTGGACTCTTCCGAAATGGCCTTCCGCAGCGCTGGGATGCTGGCCATCCGGGAAGGCACCCGCAGAAGCAGGCCTGTGCTGCTGGAGCCCATTGTGGAGCTGGAGGTAGTCACCCCAGGGGAATTCTTGAGCGAAGTCCTGGGAGACTTGGGCACCCGCCGCGCCCAGATCCGCAGCATTGAAGGCCAAGGCGACACCCAAACCGTGCGCGCCATGCTTCCCTTGGGGGAAACTTTCAATTACACTACGTCTCTCCGGTCGCTGACCCGCGGGCGCGCTGGATACACTATGGAGTTCCGGCACTACGAACAGGTGCCGGAAAACGTGGCAAGGAATATAATTAGCCGGGGTTAAACAGCCCCAAGGCCGCAGGCAGAGAATAGAGAATGGTCACCAGGCAAAAAGTCAGGATTATCCTCAAGGCTTTCGATCATAAAATGCTCGACCTATCGACGGGGCAGATTGTGGAGACGGCGGAACGCACCGGCGCGCGCGTCGCGGGGCCGGTGCCGCTGCCGACCCACATCCGGCGGTTCTGCGTAATTCGCAGCCCCCACGTGGACAAGGACTCCCGGGAACATTTTGAAATCAGGACCCACAAACGGCTCATCGATATCCTGGAGCCCACCTCCAAGACCATCGATTCCCTGACCCGGATGAACTTGCCGGCAGGGGTGGACATCTCCATCAAGCTTTAAGGCATCACGGCAAGAATAGGTGCAGACCATGCTCCAGGGTTATCTAGGCAAGAAAGTTGGCATGACCCAGGTCTTCCGCGAAGACGGCAATGTGGTGCCGGTCACGGTGGTGCAAGCTGGGCCATGCTCAGTTACCCAGATTAAGACCAAGGAAAAAGACGGCTACGAGGCGGTGCAGGTGGGCTTTGACACCCTGAAAAAGCCCAACAAGCCCATGAGCGGGCACTTCAAGGCAAGCCAGCCCAGCCGCCACGTGCGGGAATTCAAGGCCGCTGATCTGTCGCAGCTCCAGGTGGGGCAGCGCATCGGCGTGGGCATCTTCACTCCAGGGGAGTTGGTGGATGTCATTGCCCGCACCAAGGGTCGCGGTTTTTCCGGCGGCATGAAGCGCCACGGCTTTCACGGCGGCCCCCGCACCCACGGCCAGTCGGACCGGGCCAGGGCGCCTGGCTCCATCGGCGCCAACACCTTCCCCGGCCGCATCATGAAGGGCCTCCGCATGGCGGGCCATTATGGAGATGAACAGGTCACGGTCAAGAACCTGGAAGTGGTGCGCGTTGACCCGGAGCGCAACCTTCTTTTACTGAAGGGGGCCGTCCCCGGCGCACCCAACGGCCTGCTCACCATTAGAAGAACCGGCAAGTCTGCCCGGGTCGCTGGCTAGGAGTTATCACCTAACATGGAAACTACGGTCAAAAATCAGCAAGGGCAGACGGTGGAAACCATCACCCTGGATGACGCTGTCTTCAATGTGCCCTTGAACCACGCACTGGTGCACCAGGCGCTGGTAATGTACCAGGCCAACCGGCGGCAGGGCACCCATGACACCAAGACTAGGGCAGAAGTTTCCGGCGGCGGCAAGAAACCTTGGGCCCAGAAACATACCGGCCGGGCCCGCCAGGGCAGCACCCGCGCGCCCCAATGGAGGCACGGCGGCGTCGTATTTGGGCCGCATCCCCGTAGTTATCGCGTAGATATGCCCAAGCGCATGCGGCGGCTGGCAATCAAGTGCATGTTGTCGGAAAAGGCCCGCCAGGGGCAGTTAATCTGCGTTGACCAGTTGCAAATTGAGGGCGGTAAAACCCAAGCTATGGCTTCAGTTCTGAAGAACCTGGGGGTTTCCGGCTCAGCTCTGGTGGTAACCCGCCAATCAGACCAGCAGGTTGCCAGGGCTGCCCACAACCTGGAAAAAGTGTGGACTCTGCCGGTTAACTTGCTCAATGCCGGGGAGTTGCTGAAGTACGGCGCCCTGGTGATGACCGTGGACGCTGCCCGGCAGGCAGAGCAGTTGTGGGCGGTGGAACCCCACGGACGGCGCGGCGCCGTTAAAGAAGGCACGCCGTTCCGGATGAAGGTCCGCGGACCCAAGAAGGAAAAGAGGGGAAGGGCCTCCGGCAACGCGGAGCCCGCGGAGGCAAGCGCCTAGATGAATATCTACGAAGTCTTGCTGCGTCCCACCTTTACTGAAAAAAGCACCTTGATGCAAGAAAGCGGGCGCTACACTTTCCATATCGCCCCCACCGCTAACAAGACTCAGGTTAAGGAAGCGGTGGAACGCAACTTCAACGTTACGGTGGTAGCCGTCAACATAACCAAGCTACGGGGCAAGCGCCACCGCTACGGACCGCGGTTCAAGCAGACACCGGACACCAAGAAAGCGGTGGTCACCCTCAAGCCTGGCGACCGCATTAACCTCATTGAAGGTCTCTAGATAAGGAACCCGCCATGCCATTAAAAGCAATCAGGCCAATGACGCCGGGCACCCGGCACGCCACCCGGCCAACTTTTGAAGAGTTAACTACTGATAAGCCGGAAAAGACTCTGCTGGCGGTCAAGCTGAAACATGCTGGCCGTAACAACCGGGGCCGGGTCACCATCAGCAGCCGTGGCGGCGGTTCCCGCCAGATGTACCGGAAAGTGGACTTCCGGCGCCGGAAAGAGGGTGTCAAAGCCCGGGTGGCCGCTGTGGAGTACGATCCTAACCGGACTTGCCGTATTGCACTGATTCATTACACCGACGGCGAGAAAAGTTATATTCTTTCACCCATCGGACTCAAGGTAGGTGATTGGGTGGAGTCGGGGCCTCAGGCGGAGATTCACCCCGGCAACTGTCTGCCCCTGCGCGCCATACCCACCGGCACCATGGTGCACAATATCGAATTGACGCCGGGCCGGGGAGGCCAGTTGGTGCGCAGCGCTGGTGTGGGCGCCCAGGTGCTGTCCCGGGAAGGCGAATACGTGTTGATCCGGCTTCCTTCGGGTGAGATGCGCCGAGTGCTGCTGGCCTGCCATGCCACCGTTGGACAGCTTTCCAACCCCGACCACAAGAACGAGAGCATGGGCAAGGCCGGGGCCAAGCGCCACAAAGGCCGCAGGCCTCACAACCGTGGCGTAGCCATGAACCCGGTGGACCATCCCCACGGCGGCGGCGAAGGCCGGTCTCCCATTGGTATGCCCGGCCCCAAGACGCCCTGGGGCAAGCCCACTTTGGGCTACAAGACCCGCCGCAAGAAGAAGACCACCAGCAAGTTTATTGTCCGCAGGAGGCGCCCGTAGGCCATGTCCAGGTCTGTAAAGAAAGGCCCATACGTCCACCCCAAACTGTGGAAAAAAGTGGAAGCCCTGCGGGCCTCCGGCGAAAAGACTGTTATTCGCACTTGGTCCAGGTCTTCTCTGATTATGCCTGAGATGATTGGCATGACCTTTGGCGTGCACGACGGACGCCGCCACGTGCCCGTGTTTGTCACGGAAAACATGGTGGGCCATCGCCTGGGCGAGTTCGCGCCGACCAGGACCTTCCGCGGCCACGTAGGCCGCAGCTAACCAGGGAGTCTTTAGAAAATGCCGCATGTACGCGCATCCGCAAAACAAATCGGGACTTCGCCCAAACGCCTGCGTCCAATGCTGGACCTGGTGCGGGGCAAGCCCGTGAACGAAGCCCTGGCTACTCTAGTGCTGCTGCCTTCGCCCTGGGCCAAGTCCATTGCCAAGGTTGTCCAAGCTGCGGCAGCCAATGCAGAAAACAACATGCTTATGGACCGGGAGGCGCTGCGCATAGTGCATATCACCGCCGACGGCGCCACGTCCATCAAGCGTTTGGAACCCCGGGCGCGGGGCCGGGTTGGGCACATTACCAAGCGATTCAGCCACATTACTGTTGTGGTTGATGAGGACCGGGAGGAGGCTTAAAGGCATGGGGCACAAGACCCACCCATATGGATTCCGGCTGGGGATTATCAAGGACTGGAAGACCCACTGGTATGCCCCCAACTCCCGGACTTACCGCACCCAGGTCCTGGAAGACTTGAAGGTGCGCAAGGCCGTTTATTCTGAATACCAGGGTTTTACCGACGCTGGCATCGCCAAGGTGGAGATAGACCGTGGCGCGCAAGACAGCGTGGTGAACATTCACTCCGCCAGACCGGGCATTCTCATCGGGCGGGATGGCGAGCGGGTGAAGAACCTGCGCACCAAGTTGGAAGGGATTACCCAACGGCGGGTGCAGCTCAATATCATTGAAATAGAGCATCCAGAACTGGATGGCTACCTGGTGGCCCGGAACATTGCCGACCAGTTGGAGCGCCGTGTAGCCTACCGGCGGGCCATGCGCCAGGCGGCCCAGCGGGCTATGCAGGCGGGGGCTAAGGGGATCAAGATTATCGTAAAGGGCCGGGTTTCGGGAGCGGAAATCGCCCGAACCGAAAAGCTGATGATGGGGCAGGTGCCCCTGCATACCCTGCGGGCTGACATTGACTTCGCCATCGCCGAAGCCGCCACCACTATGGGGCGCATTGGCGTAAAGGTATGGATTTTCAAGGGTGAGGTGCTGCCGCCGCCGCCCGAAGCCAGCGAAGAGCTGGAGACCATTGAAGTTACCGTGCAGGCTGCTGTTCCCGGCGAGGCCAGCGCCGACCAGGATGACCTGGACGTTTAAAGGAGTTATCTGTGCTGCAACCCAAGCGAACCAAGTTTCGGAAGTCATTTCGAGGCCGGCGGCGGGGCAACGCCACTGGCGGCGAAAGTGTACAGTTTGGCGAGTTTGGCCTTAAGGCGATGAGCGACCATTGGGTGACGGCTCGTCAGATTGAAGCTGCCCGCGTGGCGGTGAACCGCCAGCTCGAGCGCGGCGGGCGCGTGTGGGTGCGGGTCTTCCCCGATAAGCCCATTAGCAAGAAGCCTGCCGAGACCCGCATGGGCGGCGGTAAGGCGGCCACGGACCATTGGGTTGTGGTGATCAAGCCAGGACGGATTTTGATTGAAGTGGGCGGCGTTCCGGAACGGGAGGCTATGGAGGCCCTGCGCTTGGCTTCCATGAAGTTGCCCATCCCCACCAAGACCGTCCACCGCGACCAGGCGGCCGCAATTATGGGCGGGGCTGGTTAGGAGCGGCATATGCGAATCCACGATGTCAGGGCGTTGTCCGACCAGCAGCTCAAGGAAGAACTGGAAAAGAACTACAAGGAAGTGATGAACCTGCGCTTCCGGGCGGCAACCAATCAGCTGCCCAACACCAATCTGCCCCGAACGGTGCGCAAGGATATTGCCCGCATCCTGACCGTGTTGCGGGAGCGCGAGCTGGGAAGGAGCTAGGCATGTCCAAAGAGATGCGCAAGGTCCGCACCGGCTCGGTGGTGCGGACTCGTATGAACAAAACTGCTGTGGTGGAGATGGTGTGGAAGCAGCCCCATCCCATCTATGGAAAGGGTCAGCGACGAGTGGCCCGTTTCTATGTGCATGATCCCCAGGGTCAATGCAAAGTGGGCGATGTGGTGCGAATCCAGGAGACCCGTCCCATTTCCAAGACCAAACACTGGCGTCTGCTGCAAATTGTTGAGCGCCACCAAGTGGCAGATGTGCGGCCTATTGAACTTGAGCAGGATCCACAGGCTGCGGGAACGGCGGCCGCACCGGCAAGCGGTGGGAGTGCAGGAGCATGATTCAGAACTATACCAGGCTGGTGGTGGCGGATAACAGCGGCGCTAAGGTGGTGCGCCTGATGAACATCCCCGGCAGCAGCAAGCGGACTTATGCGCACTTGGGCGACGTGATTGTTTGCACGGTGCGGGAGGCCATACCCAATTCGCCGGTGAAGAAGGGTTCAGTGGTCAAGGCCGTGGTAATCCGGCAGGCCCAGCCCTTCCGCCGCGCCGACGGCAGTTATATCCGTTTCGATGATAATGCAGCCGTGCTGATTCAGGACAATCAGTTGCCGCGGGGCACACGCATCTTTGGTCCAGTGGCGCGGGAGCTGCGTGATCAGGGCTTCATGCGCATCGTGTCATTGGCCTCGGAGGTTGTATGACCCGCATACGCCGCGGCGATACCGTGCTGGTTATTTCGGGAAAAGAGAAGGGCAAGACCGGGAAGGTTGACCGCTGCCTATCGGAGCAGGACCGGGTAGTGGTAGAGGGTCTGAACATGGTGACCCGCCACGTCAAGCCCAGGCCCGGCACTAGGCAGGGCGGCCTGGTGCAGCAGGAAGCCTCCCTGCACGTGTCCAATGTCAAGCTGATGTGCAACAAGTGCAATCAGGCCATCAAGCCTGCCTCAGTGCGGCTGCAGAACGGGAGCCGGGTGCGAGGCTGCCCCAAGTGCAAGGAAGTGATTGATGACGCAAGACAATAATCAGGCCCAGCCGCAGGCCGCGCGCCCCCGGCGGGAACGGGCCCCCAGGGCAGAAGGCCAGCCCCGGCGGGAACGGGCCCCCAGGGCAGAAGGCCAGCCCCGGCGAGGAGCGGCTCCGGCAGCAGAAGCAGCGTCGGAGGAAAAGGCTCCTCCGCCTCGCTTGCGGGAAACGTACCGGAAAGAAATTGTTCCGGCCATGATGCGGGAGTTCCAGTTCACCAATCCCATGCGGGTGCCGCAGATTAAGAAGATTGTTCTCAACATCGGCTTGGGTGAAGCTCTAACCAACCCCCGCTCCATGGAAAATGCCACTCGGGACCTGGCGACCATCACGGGGCAAAAGCCCGTGGTGACCCGCGCCCGCAAGTCCATAGCCAACTTCAAGCTGCGCCAGGGCAACCCCATTGGCACGTCGGTAACTCTGCGCGGCCCCATGATGTACTATTTCCTGGACCGGCTTATCAACACAGCATTGCCCCGCATTCGGGACTTCAGGGGTATTCCGCGCGGCGGATTTGATGGGCGCGGCAATTTCTCCCTGGGAGTGCGGGAGCAGGTAATCTTCCCTGAGATTGACTACAACCAGATTGACCGGTTCCGCGGGTTCCAGGTAACCATCACTACCACCGCCCGCAATGATGCCGAGGCGATGCGGCTTCTGGAATTGTTTGGGATGCCCTTCGTCCGGCAGGGTTAAAGGAGCAAACTTGGCCAAGACTTCCAAGATACAGAAGTGGCTGCGGACCCCCAAGTACGCCGTTCAGCAGCATAACCGGTGCCACCGGTGCGGACGGCCCAGGGCTTATATCCGTCACTTTGGCCTGTGCCGAATATGTTTCCGGCAACTGGCCCTGGTGGGGGAACTGCCCGGAGTCCGCAAGGCCAGCTGGTAGCCGTAGCAGGAGCGTAGATAAGCATGCCCGTCATTGACCCAGTGGGCGATATGTTAGCCCGCATCCGCAACGCCACACAGATCCGCCAGGATACGGTGTTGGTGCCGCATTCCAAGCTGAAGCTGGCCATTGCTAAGATTTTGAAGGAAGAGGGCTACATCCGCGACTATGACCTGCCCCGTGGACAGGCGTTCCCAACCTTGCGCCTGCATCTGTCCTACCGCCCCAACCGGGCCGCGGTGATCCGTGGGTTGAAGCGGGTGAGTAAGCCTGGGCTGCGGGTGTACGTGGGCAAGGGTGAAATCCCCCGGGTGTACGGCGGCATGGGGCTTTCCATATTGTCCACCTCTAGGGGTTTGATGACAGGAAGGCAAGCCTGGCGCCAAGGCGTTGGAGGAGAGTTGCTCTGCTATGTCTGGTAACGTGCAATCTAGTAAACCGAAAGAAGAGCACACGCTGTCCCATTTGGGGCGGCGGCCAATCCCCATACCAAATGGCGTCAAGGTTGAACCCAAGCATGGCGGGGTGACGGTTACCGGTCCCAAAGGCGCCATCAACCAGGTGTTTCACCCCGATGTCAAGGTGCAAGTGAAGGATGGTTCGGTGGTGGTGGAACGCCTCAGCGATGGCAAGCTGCACCGGGCGTTGCACGGCATGACCCGCACTTTGATTGCCAACGCCATTACCGGGGTGACTGATGGCTACAGCAAGACCCTGGAGTTGATGGGCGTGGGTTACCGGGTGGCCCAGCAGGGTGACGGAATTCTGCTGACCGTGGGCATGAGCCATCAGGTAGAAATGCACCCGCCCGCCGGCATCACCATGCAGGTGGAGGGCAACAACCGGGTGCATGTTCGCGGAGTGGACAAACAGCAGGTAGGACAGGTGGCGGCGCAGGTGCGCCGGGTCCGCCCCCCTAACCCATACAAGGAAAAGGGTATTAAGTATCAAGGTGAGGTTTTGCGCCTCAAGCCCGGCAAGGCGGCGGCCCGCAAGGCCTAACTGGCATAGCTATATACACTGGCGGGGCAGTTGCGCCCGGCCAGCATTGGTTGGATTGAGATAGTTCGAGAGGACCCGTAGGAACATGCCTAAGGATCGTGACGCAAGGAAACTCAGGACGGTACGCCACCAGCGGGTGCGCAAGAAGGTGGCGGGCGATGCTCAGCGCCCCAGGCTGTGTGTATTCCGCAGCCTGAGATTTATCTACGCCCAGGTGATTGACGACGCCGCGGGCCACACGCTGGTGTCTGCCTCTAGCCTGGAGACAGGCGGAGAGGGTGGTTCCCGGCCCAAGCCCAAGTCAGCGGATTCGGTGGCCGTGGGAAAGTTGGTAGCCCAGCGCGCCAAAGCCCAGGGAATTACCCGGGTTGTGTTTGATCGGGGCGGGTTTAAGTACCACGGGCGAGTCAAGGCCCTGGCCGATGCCGCCCGCGAGGCTGGCCTGGAGTTCTAACTAGAGTTTTGCAAGTAAGCGTGGGGGCCGAAGCCAGCAACGGCACCGGCCTGAATTTGAGGAGGACCGAAAAATAATGGTTTCTGCTGGCGGTAGGCCCAGGTCGTCCCGGCCACGGGAAGAAGACACGTCTGGAGTGACGGAGCGGGTTGTTTATACCCGGCGTATTGCCAAGGTGGTTAAAGGTGGCCGGCGTCTACGGTTCAATGCCCTGGTGGTGGTGGGAGATGGCCAGGGAGCTGTGGGAGCCGGTTTGGGCAAGGCGCAGGCTATTCCCGATGCCGTGCGCAAGGGCAATGCCGCCGCCCGCCGCAACATGGTGAAGATACCCAGGAAGGGAAGCACTATCCCCCATGAGATACGGGTGAAGATGGGAGCTTCCACTGTGCTGATTAAGCCCGCTCCAGTGGGCACAGGCATCATCGCCGCTGGGGCCATGCGCGCTATGCTGGAACTGGGCGGCATCCAGGATGTAGTTGCCAAGTCTCTAGGCTCCCGCAACCCCATCAATACGGCTTACGCTACATTGGAGGCGCTCCGGCAGCTGGTCAAGTCGCAAGAGGAACAGGGGTTCCGGCGCAGCAGCCGCGAGGAAGCAGCCCCGGCCGCGCAGTAACTTATTCTGAATTGCACGAAGGCTAACCCATGACCCAACTGAAAATCACCTGGACCAAGAGCTACATCGGCTGCCCCGAGGGCCAGCGGAGAGTCATTGACGCCCTGGGTCTGCGCCGGCTGCGCCATTCAGTGGTGCATCAGGACAGTCCCACTGTGCGGGGGATGATTAAGAAGGTGCGGCACTTGGTGCGGGTAGAAGAGACCCAGTAAAGGATGGCCCATTCAGGCGTTGGACTCCTGTTGTTTCAGGAATCCAGCGCGCCGAGGAACTTGTAGCCATGATGGAACATAATTTGAAACCACCCAAGGGTGCCCGCAAGCCGCAAGGCCGCGTGGGCCGGGGCGATTCTGCGGGTCAAGGCAGTTATTGCGGGCGGGGCCTGAAAGGCCAAAAGTCCCGCGCCGCCAAAGGTCCCCGTCCGGGATTTGAGGGTGGCCAGTTGCCCTTGATTAAGGGCTTGCCCATGCGCAGGGGGTTCACCAACAACTTCCGGATTCCTTTTGCCATTGTAGACCTGGACACTGTCAACAAATTTGATGAGCCGGTGACGCCTCAGGTGCTGGCGGCCAAAGGGCACATTCGCGATTTGACGTTGCCTCTCAAGGTGGTGGGTGATGGGCAGTTGACCAAGCCAGTCACCGTCACAGCCCATCGGTTCACCAAGTCTGCCCGCGAAAAAATTGAAGCGGCGGGCGGCAAGACCGAGGAGACTAAGTAGGCATGGTCTCGGCGGAGGCCCAAGGCGGGCGCCGGCCCAGCCTGCTGCAAGCTGCCATTGAAGCGTTCAGCGTTCCCGACCTGCGCTCCAAGATACTGTTTACCTTGGCGCTGCTGGCGATTTACCGGGTGGTGGCCCACATCCCTATTCCCGGCCTGAATGCTCTGGAGTTGGAGCGGCTGTTCCAGACCAACCAGCTCCAGGGATTCCTGGACTTGTTCAGCGGCGGGGCGTTGCGCCGGATGAGCATTGTGGCGCTGGGCGTTTTTCCGTACATTACTGCTTCCATCGTCATCCAACTGCTGACTCCGGTAATTCCCCAGCTTCAGGCCCTGTCCAGGGAAGGCGAAATGGGCCGGGTCAAAATGAACCGGCTGGTGCACTGGTTGACAGTGCCGGTTGCGGTGGCCCAGGGCTTCGGCCAACTGGTGCTGCTCCAGCAGGCCAACGTTCTGACCAACGTGGGCTTTACCGGGGATGCACTGCTGCCCACTTTAGCGGCTATTGCATCAATGACTGCGGGCACCATGTTCCTGGTGTGGCTGGGCGAGTTAATCTCCGAGCGGGGCATTGGCAACGGCATATCGCTGATAATCTTTGCGGGAATCGTGGCTGGCTTTCCGGACTTGATAGGGCAAGGCTTCATTGACCGGGATAATATTCTGGGCATTGGCTTTTTTGCCATCATCGGATTATTGATCATTGCCCTTATCGTAGTATTCAACGAGGCCCACCGACGGATTCCAGTGCAGTATGGCCGTAGCATATTCCGAGGCGGGCGCATGTACCGGCAGGGCGGCTCCACGTACCTGCCCCTGCGCATCAACTCGGCGGGCATGATACCGTTGATTTTTGCATTCTCCATAGTAATTCTGCCTGGTACCGTTGCCAGTTACTTTGCCACTTCAGCCGGATGGCTGGGCACTGGGGCGGCGTTCGTGGCCAACTTGTTTACCCCCACGGCCCCCATATACTGGGTGCTGACCTTCTTGCTAGTGGTCATATTCACCTTTTTCTACACGCTGGTGGTGTTCCAGCAGCAGAACCTGGCCGAAAACTTGCAGCGCAATGGTGGGTTTGTTTTGGGCATACGGCCCGGCAAGCCTACCCAGGACTATTTGAACAAGATAATCATTCGGATCACCATGGGCGGTGCGCTTTTCTTGGGGTTTGTGGCAGTAATGCCGTATATGGCTTCCCTGATTACCGGCGTGCAAGCTATCCAGCTCAGCAGTACGAGCCTGCTAATTATGGTTGGTGTTGCCCTGGATACCATGCGCCAGCTTGAGGCCCAGTTGATGATGCGCAGCTACGAAGGATTCCTGAGGTAGCATTGGCAGTTGCGCTTCGTATTGTGCTATTCGGGCCGCCTGGCGCAGGCAAGGGGACCCAGGCCCAAATGCTGAAAGACCAGTTGGGTCTGGTGCATATCAGTTCTGGCGACCTGTTTCGCAAGCATTTGCGGGAAGGCACTCCCTTGGGTCAGGAGGCATCCAGGTACATTAAACAGGGGGCTTTGGTTCCCGATTCCATAACCATTGGGATTATGCTGGAACAGGTCCTGGCCCTTCCCCAGGTCCAGGGGTTCATGCTGGACGGCTTTCCGCGAAATCCTCACCAGGCGGAAGCCCTGGAAAAAGCGCTGAACGAGAAGGGGCTGGCCCTGGAGAAGGTAGTGGCCATCCAGGTTCCAGAGGCCGAACTGGTGCAACGGCTGGGCGGCCGGTATACTTGCCGCAGTTGCCAGGCACCGCAGACTGTGGCGGCGAGTGCGGCAGCGCCACGGTGCCCTGCCTGCGGGGGCGAGCTATATCAGCGGGAAGATGATGCTCCCGCGGCTATCAAGCGGCGCATTGAGGTTTACCGGCGGGAAACTGTGCCGGTGCTGGACTTTTACCGCAACCGCCGGCTTTTGGTTGAGGTGGCGGGAGTCGGCACTGTCCAAGAGGTAAATGAGCGGGTGCTCAAAGCCTTGGGTCGTACTGGCAGTAAAGGGAAGGTCTGAGGCTGTCCTGGGCTATCGGGCCAAAACACCATCAAGCTGCCTGGCCGTGATGCAGGCGAAAGCAATACCATAAACCGGATATTAGTTGGGATATTCCCTGCTGTCTGAGTTCACAAGGCGGTGGCAGTAGGGTACAATAGCAAGGTGAAGCGCGATCGCAAAATTGAAACCGCGTCTAATTCGGCGTCTCCGTATTCCGGGGGGATAACTATCAAGTCCTCCCAGGAGTTGGCGGCCATGCGCGAGGCAGGGGCGGTGGTGGGCGAAGTGATCCAGATGCTGCGCCGGTCGGTGGAGCCGGGCATCACCACCAAGGAATTGGACAATATTGCGTACAAAGAGATTGTCCGCCAGGGTGCTAAGCCCACTTTTAAGGGGTATCTCGGGTTTCCCGCCAGCATCTGCGCCTCGGTCAATGAAGAAATCGTCCACGGTATCCCCGGCAAACGGGTTCTCAAAGAAGGAGACATCATCAAGCTGGATGTGGGCGCTACCATCGGCGGATTTATAGGCGACGCAGCCGTGTCCCTTGGCGTGGGCACGGTGAGCCAGGAATCTACGGATTTGATGGAGGCAACCCGCCTGAGCCTGGAAGAGGGCATCAAAGCGGCGCGTCCAGGGGCACGCATTGGCGACATCGGTGCCGCCATTCAGGCTTTCAGTGAAGCCCGCGGCTACGCAGTGGTGCGGGAGTTCGTGGGGCATGGCGTGGGCCGCTTCTTGCACGAAGACCCCCAGGTGCCCAACTACGGCCAGCCGGGACGAGGGCCGTTGCTGCGGCCTGGCATGTGCATCGCCATTGAACCAATGCTGAATGTGGGTGACTGGCACACCAGGATTCTGGACGATCAGTGGACCGTGGTAACGGCTGATGGCAGCTTGTCAGCCCATTTTGAGCATACCATCGCCATTACCGAGGGCGGCCCAGAGATTCTGACTGTGCCTGCGGCGGCCAAGCGGGCGTAGTAGGATATGCCTAAGAAAGAGTCTATAGAGGTAGAAGCCAAGGTAACGGAAGCCCTGCCCAACGGTATGTTCCGGGTGGAACTGCCCAATGAACATAAAGTGCTGGCTCATGTGTCTGGCAAGATACGGATGAATTTCATACGGGTTTTGCCAGGGGACCGAGTCCTGGTGGAATTGTCCCCTTATGATCTGAGCCGCGGCAGAATAACATACAGGTTTAAGTAGTCCCAGGAGGCCAGAGTCAATGCGAGTCACCGCCTCGGTGAAATCCAGGTGTTCCAAGTGCCGCCTAATCAAGCGCAAGCGGGTGGTGCGGGTTATTTGTTCAAATCCACGCCACACTCAGCGTCAGGGCTAAGGGAGAAAACTGCATGGTGCGTATCGCTGGCGTAGATGTACCGGACCGGAAGCGGGCCCATGTGGCCCTGCGCAGCATTTATGGGGTTGGACCGGTCAATGCCGCGCTGATTCTGGAGCGGGCCCAGATTGACCCCATATCGCCTCCACGGATGAACGAGCTTACCGAGGCCCAGTTGGACCGCATCCGGGAGATTGTAGACAAAGAGTACACAACGGAAGGCGATCTGCGGCGGCAGGTCAATCAGAATATCCGCCATTTGATTGAAATTGGCACCTACCGGGGCCTGCGGCACCGCCGGGGCCTGCCGGTGCGGGGCCAGCGCACCCGGACCAACTCGCGCACCCGGAAAGGCCCGCGCCGCACAGTGGCCGGTCGCGGCCGCCGCACGGGCGCCAAGAAGTAGCAGAGGGGTTAGAATGCCTAGAGCCAGGTCGCGCCGCCGGGAGCGGCGGATTATTCCCCAGGGCAGGGCCTACATTTATTCCAGCTTCAACAATACGCTGGTCAGCATTACCGACGCGGAAGGCAACGTCATTGCATACAGCAGTGCCGGCACGGTTGGTTTTAAAGGTTCCCGCAAGGGCACGGCCTTCGCCGCCCAGCGGGCCGCCGACCAGGCCGCCCGCCGCAGCATGGACCAGGGCTTGCGCCAGGTGGATGTGTTCATAAAGGGTCCCGGAGCAGGCCGGGAGGCTGCCATCCGGTCCCTTCAGGGCGCAGGACTGCTGGTGACCAGCATCCGCGACGTTACTCCCATACCGCATAATGGCTGCCGCCCTCCCAAGCGGCGCCGGGTCTAGAGAAGAGAGGTTTATGGCTAGATATACTGGGCCTTCCTGCCGCCTTTGCCGGCGCGCCGGCGAAAAGTTGTTCCTCAAGGGCGACCGCTGCTATTCGCCGCGCTGCGCCATTGAACGCCGCCATAACCCGCCCGGCGACCAGACCAACCGCCGCCGCCGGGTGTCTGACTTTGGCGCGCACTTGAGGGAGAAGCAGAAGGCGCAGCACTCTTACGGCTTGATGGAAGCCCAGTTCAGGCGCTACATTACAGCCGCATTTGAACGATCCGGCACCACGGGCCTGCACTTGCTGCGGACCCTGGAGCGCCGCCTGGATAACGTGGTGTATCTGGCAGGTTTTGCTGATTCCCGCAAGCAGGCCAGGCAAATGGTGCTGCACGGCCATTTCCATGTGAATGGCGTTAAGACGGACATTCCCTCCTGCCAAGTACAGATGGGGGACGTCATCTCCTGGAAAGAGTCGGATAAGACCAGGCAAATTTTCAAGGACCATACTGAGGGAATCCCTAAGCGGCCATTGCCTCCGTGGCTTTCTTTAGATCAGCAGCAAATGACCTGTCAGGTTAACGCCCTGCCCGCTGACCAGGATTTGCCCCAGGGTATCAACTCCCGGCTCATTGTTGAGTACTACTCGAGGTAGTAACGCCCATGTTAGACACTTTTGTTATCCCCTCCGGGCCGGCGGGGGGAGTTCCTGAGTCCATCACTCCGGATTTACGGATCCTGGAGTCCACCGACGTTTACTGCAAACTGGCGATGGAACCGCTGGTGCGCGGGTACGGCATTACCGTGGGCAATCCATTGCGCCGTGTGCTGCTCAGTTCCATCAAGGGCAGCGCCATCACCTGGGTCAAAATTGAGGACGCCGTACACGAGTACACCACCATTCCCGGCGTCAAAGAAGAGGTGATGGAGCTCCTCCTGAACATCAAGCGCATCCGCATTCGCTCCCAGGCCGAGCGCACCGGGCGAATCCGCCTGGAAGTTTCGGGAGAGGGGCGGGTATGCGCTGGAGATATCGCCACCTCCTCTGACTTCGAGATAATCAACCCGGAGTTGCACCTGGCTACTTTGGATTCGCCAGACAGCCGCTTGGTGATCGAGTTCAATGTGGAGCAGGGAGTGGGCTACCAGCCCTCCAATCAGAATGAGACTACTGGGACTTCTAACCTGCCGGTGGGGGTTCTGCCGGTGGACGCCATTTTCAACCCCATACGCAAGGTTGACTACGCTATTGAACGCACGCGCGTGGGCCAGGTAACTGACTACGAACGGCTGGTGCTGGAAGTATGGACTGACGGGACCATCGCTCCCCTGGATGCAGTCCATCTGGCGGCAGATACCCTGGTGAAACACTTCTATCCCTTCAGCACCATTACGCGCAGGCAGGATACAGCCCAAGAGCGGCCCGCCATGCCAGTGCCGGTGGAAATCTATCAGACTCCCATCGAACAACTGGAACTGTCGCCCCGCACGCTTAACTGTCTCAAACGCGCCCACATCACCAAGGTGGGTGAAGTGCTGGAGATGTCGGACGACGACCTGCTCAAGATCCGCAACTTCGGCGACAAGTCGTTGGAGGAGTTGCACCGGCGGCTGGCTGAATGGGGCCTTGGCCCCTTGGCTGGCCAAAAAGTAGAAGGAGATGGCGGCCTTCTGAACGATGAGCTTCCGGGCAGCGCTCTGGACGCGATGATTGGGGTGGCCGCATCCACCGAAAAACCAGACCTTGAGCCGGACATCATCGGCGGAAGCCGGTCCATAGAAAAGGAGGAACCCTAGGCATGGCCTCCCACCGAATCGCAGGGCGGCGCCTCAGCCGCTATAAAGACCAGCGCACCGCCTTGATGCGCAGTCTGGTTGGCGCCCTGGTCCGCCACGAACGTCTCGTCACCACCCTGGCCAAGGCCAAGGAGACTCGCATCGCGGTAGAAAAACTCATCACTCATGGCAAAGAGCATAGCTTGCACCACCGCCGGCTGGCCCTTAGCGAGTATCCCAGCGTGGAAGTGGTGCACAAGGTATTTGATGAACTTGCTACCCGGTATGCCAGCCGGGCGGGCGGATATACGCGCATAGTCAAGCTGGGGCCGCGCAAGGGCGACGCTGCGCCCATGGCGGTCATTGAACTGGTTTAGGAAAGGGGTATAGCGGGCCACGGCTGATTCCTGCATAAACATAACGCAGTCCAGGAATGAGTTGGCGGGAGCAGGACAGCCGGAAAAACAGGCGCCCGGCGCCCGGCGCGTGGCCTTGATTGTAGAGTACGATGGCACCAACTACATGGGGTTTCAGCGGCAGGCGGCCCAGCCGACGGTTCAGGCGGAACTGGAAAACAGTATCTGGAGGCTGACAGGAGAGGATATAAGGGTTAGAGGCGCCAGTCGCACCGATTCTGGGGCGCACGCCACTGGCCAAGTAGTGGATTTTTTAACGGCCACTCCCTTGCCCCTGGACAGGATTATCGGAGGCTTGAATTTTCACCTGCCGGCTGATATAAAAGTCCAGTCTATTTACCAGGTTGCAGAGGAGTTCCACTCCCGGCGGAATGCCAGTAGCCGGACATACGTGTACCGAATCCTGAACCGGCCGTGGCCTTCGCCGCTGTTACAGCGGACGCACCACCGGGTGAGGGATAGCCTGGATGAGGAATGTATGCGGCGCGCTGCGGCGGCCTTGGTGGGGGTAAAGGACTATCGCCCCTTCGCGGTGGGCATTCCACCTGGGCGGAGCACAGTGCGGCAAGTGGCCAGATGGGAGGTGTCTAGGGTTGGGGAGGCGATAACAATCGAAAGTGAGGCCAATGGGTTTCTGCCTCACCAGATTAGGCGAGCCACCGGTCTCTTGATTGAGGTGGGCAAGGGCAAACTGCCCGAGAGCATTATTGAAGAGGTGCTGGCGGGCAGAGCCCCGCCGGAATTACAATGGCCTTCAACACCAGCCTGCGGGCTGTGTCTGGTGAAGGTTAAATACCCAAATTTTAGGTCTCAGGTCAGGGCCACAACACATGAAGCGGATTAGTACATATTTCCCCAAGCAGGACAAACTTAACCCCCAGTGGCGGGTAATTGACGCCACCGGGCAGACTCTGGGCCGCCTGGCGCGAAACATTTCCATCGCGCTGCAGGGCAAAGACCGGCCGGACTTCAGCCCCCACTTGCTCACTGGAGACTATGTGGTGGTGGTCAACGCCGCCAAGCTCAAAGTCACCGGACGCAAGCCCTTGCAGAAGATTTACTACCGGCACAGCGGCTACGTGGGCAATATGCGGTCCTTCACCTTAAGGAACATGATGGAGAACCACCCGGAGCGGGTGCTGCAGTTGGCGGTAAAAGGAATGCTGCCCGCTAACCACCGCGGCCGGGAGATGATGGGACGTTTGAAAGTTTACGCGGGTGAGCAGCACCCTCATCAAGGACAGATCAAGACTCCCTCTACAGGGAATGAAGGGTAGGTTTAGAAATTGGTGCAGCCGGCTACGCAGAACAGGTACTTCTACGGAACGGGCAAGCGCAAGACCGCCATTGCCAGGGTGCGTTTGTACCCGGGCGAGCCAGGGCCTACGCTGATTAACGGCAAGCCCATGGAGGAGTATTTCAACTGGCTCCCCTGGCAGAGCACCATCAATCAGCCATTGCGGGTGACTGAAACTGCCGGGCGGTTCAGGGTGATGGCCACCGTAGTGGGCGGCGGGGTGAATGCCCAGGCGGAAGCCATCCGGCACGGTATTGCCCGCGCCTTAGCCACTTATGATCAGGCGTTGAAGCCTGGTTTGCGCAAATACGGTTTGCTTACCCGTGATGCCCGTATCAAGGAAAGCAAAAAGTACGGTTTCAAGCGGGCCCGGCGGGCGCACCAGTACACCAAGCGCTAACCAGAGCTTTGCAAGCTGCCAATATGGCAAGGGCGTCCTTAATCTAGGACGCCCTTCGTGTTTCCCCAGCGTTCCCCTGGTTACTGGCACTGGCGAGGGCAAGGTGGTAGTAGCCTGCCGCCATAGCCTCCCACTCGTTTTCACTGCGCATCTGCCCAACGGCGCCCAGCATGGACATCACCGCAAAGGCCAATTGCGACTTACTGGCGTGTTCGCGGCCACAGGCTGCCAGGCGCACCTCCTGGGCGGTGTACCAGCTTACTAAAAGCCCCCTACATTGACTCCAGTTGGACAGAGAGTCCTCCAGCGCCTGTATGGAATGGCGGGAGCCGCCGCGCCAGTGGATGCCAGAGGCCTGGCTGACTACTACTAACTCCGGGTGCCAAAGGTCTGCCAGTTGGTCCAGTTCGTGGCATAGTCTGCGCAGCCGTTCGGGCAATGGCGAACGAGGGTTCCCTCTGGATAATACCAGGGGTCCGGTGGCAGCCACCTGGTCGCAATGGAACACTGCCCAACCTGTGATTAAAGAGCTGGCGTCCAGGGCCAGCATTACCGTGGGAGCGCCCGGTTCTACTGCCACGGCGCGGCACTCCCTTGCAGGAGAATGCGTGTTGCAAACCCCAGTGCAACGCCACGGGCATTATCCTGGGATGAGCAAAAAGGGCCGCTGGCTGCTTTGCCCCGGTCCTCCGGGGCTGGCAGGTTCAGCCAGCGCCGCCAGTGGGTATTGCCTGAAACTTCCTGTCGGGCGTAAAAATATCTGCCGCATTGCAGGCACAGCCAGTCGCCCTCGTCAAGGATCAAATCACCGCCGCACCGCGGGCAGGACTTCAGGAGAAAGACCTCACTCTGCGGCGGCATAGCAACCTCACACTGCGCTCATGTGCCTGTCTGGGGCGGGCTGTCATCTAGTAGAGTATCAGAACATTAGTTCTAAACCAATGCGCAGATGTCACACATGTTCACCACAGTCCTGGTTAAAGTCAGGTCAAGACCTGGTCTGAGATGCCGAAGGAGTTGCCGTGGCCGCGGAAGGCTTTGAATAGAAGCGGGTGGCCCATATGCAGCAGACCGCCACCAACGCCAGCACCAGGGCAGAGGAGAAGGCGGCCAGGTAGTTGCCGTACAGGTCAAACAGCAAACCGCCCAGGATTGGCCCCACGGCAAAACCCAGCCCGCGGCCCATTTCAACCAGCCCCATGACTGTGCCCAGGCTGGATGAGGGGAACAGATCAGCGGCCTTGGCGCCTACTACCAGCCCGCTGACGCCATCGGTAATCCCGGCCAGTCCTACAAAGACCACCAGGGGCCACACCCGGTCGCCCTGGCCCAGGATAAAGACCAGGGCAATGGCGCTGACGTACAAGGAAGCGCTGACCGTGTAAACTAATTCCCTGCCCCACCGGTCGGAGAGGGTGCCCAGAATGGGCCTTCCCACCATGCTCAGCACGCCCACCAGCCCGATGGCGGTGGCGGCCTGTAGTTCGTTGTAGCCTTTGAGGATGAAGAAGGCCAGCAGGTGGACTCGTAGCATTTGGATGCCCACGGCAAAGCAGCCTCTGGCCCCCACCAGGCACCAGACCGAGGGAATGCGCGCCACATCCCGCCAGCGCGGGGGCCTGGCCCCTGGACTGGCTTGCGCCTTCCGCCTGCCGGTTTCGGATGCTTCTGCATTGCCCTGGGAAGGCTGGGACAGCGGCGGGCGGCGCTGGAACAAGTAGTTGACCGGAGCCACCAGCAGAAAGAAGGTCAAGCCGTAAATCCGCATGGTGTTGCGCCAGCCCACTGCCGTGATGAGCAGCTGCGCCACGGGCGTGAAGAGGGCTTGGCCCAAGGGATTGCCGGCATCGGCCAGCCCCAGGGCGCGACCCCGGTTTTTGGGAAACCAGGGGGCCAGGTTGGCGGTGGCGGTAAAAGACGATAGTACGACTTCACCCAGGGGGCCAAGCAAACTGAATAGAAAAAAAAGCTGCCACAGGCTGGTGGCAAAACTGCTGGCCCACCAGGAGATTAGCAGGACCAGCCCGCCCAGGGGGAACAGGAAGCGCGGCCCCATGCGGTCCAACAATCTGCCGGCCAGGGGCGCCCACAGCGCCCCCACAATGCCCGCCAGGGAAAATATGCCGGCGGTCACCGCAGCGCTCTGTCCAAACCCTTCCCGCAGCGCCACAAACAGCACTGCGCCGGTGTTCTTGGTGGCGCCCTCCACGGTCAGGTTGGTAACTGTCAGGCCAAAGATGGCCCAACCGTAGTGGGCGTCTGCTCGCAGTTTTTGAATTAATTTCAGCAAGACGGCGGTTCACCTGTTAGCAGGGATTATACACCTTGAACGCCGCGCCAAAGCTGGCGCCAAATGTGGTAGTGGGTAAATTTGGTCTTCGGCGTTCCGGCGTGAGCCGGAACCCAGTGGTGCGTCTTGTGCATATGCTTATCCGGGCACCCCGACGAGTCGAGGTGCGACGGAGGGTGCCAGCGCAAACTGAACCACTATGCCAAATGCCCAGCCCTGGCGCACTCTTGTTGGCGGGCATACAATGTCCCAAGCCTTGTACTTGGAGCAATCATATGAAAATCGGCATCAGCATCCCCCGCCTTCCGGACCCCGAAGCCTTGCGGCGTTTTGCCCAGCGGGCTGAGCAGTTGGGGTTTGAGTCCGTGTTGTCGGGCGACCACATTGTGCTGCCCACCGGCGGCACCACTCAGTACCCCTACACCGCCGACGGCTCCTTTCAGCGGCCTTCTGATGAACCGTTCCTGGAGACCATGACGGTGCTGGGATTCTTGGCCGCCTGCACCAACTCCATTAAGCTGGGGACGACGGTAATCATTGTGCCTTACCGCAACCCGGTGGTGCAGGCCAAAATGTTCTCATCCCTGGACGTACTTAGCGGAGGGCGCATGATTTGCGGTGTGGGCGTAGGCTGGCTGGAGAAGGAATTCGAGACCTTGAGCGTGCCCTATGCCGAGCGCGGCCCCATGACCGATGAGTACCTGGAGATCTTCAAGGTGCTGTGGACGCAGGACAATCCTGAATACCACGGCAAATTCTGTAGCTTCGACGGTATCCAGTTCACGCCCAAACCGATGCAGAAGCCCCATATTCCCATTTGGGTGGGCGGCCATACCAACCCGGCCTTGCGACGGGCGGCCCGCTACGGGGACTGCTGGCACACCACCCGCCAGACGCCGGATTTTGTGGCCGAGAACCTGCCGTACCTGCGACGCCATGCCGAGCGGGCGCAGCGTGACCCGGCCAGTATATCCATATCCCTCAAAAGAAGCCTGCACTTCAACGACATTGGCTTTCCTGAGCGGGCTTCGGTGCGCAGCGGCGGAACGGTCATTGGCAACACTCAGGAGGTGCTGGACGATGTGTACTACTGCCGGGAACTGGGCATTGACCAGCTGACTTACGACTTCAGAGTGGAGGGTGTGGACTCGTGCATCCGGGTTATGGAGCACCTGGCGGACCGGGTGCTGCCAGTGGCAGAGCGCCTGGGCTGACCGGGCTGATTAGGCGCAGGGCTGACAAACGACTGCCCACCCTCCGGGATATGCTCCTGGCGGGTGAGCAGTCAGGGTTCAGGGCTGCGGCCTGGCACTGGCCAATCTGAGTCTTGTCATTCCGGCGGAAGGCGGAATCCAGTAAAGCGCACCAACTTAATGCATATCTAGACACCGGCTTGCGCCCGTGTGACGGGTGGTTCTGTTAATCTCCTGCAACGGCAAACTGGAACACTCCCCCAGCCTGACAGGACTTGCCAAGGTGGCGCGCGGTGCGCCTGTGGACCGGCTACTTTGGAAGGCGGTTTACAGCCCGCTCTCCCGGAACCGCTGGGCCCGCTCCACCAGGCTGTCGGCTGTGTGCCTCATGCGGTCAATCTGCTCCTGGGTCACCGGCCGTTTGACCTCCCCAGGAACTCCGGTGACAAAGGAGTTGTCGGGTATCTTGTCCCCCGAGCGGACCACCGAGTTGGCAGCTATCAGGCAACGCTTTCCGATGCTGGCCCGGTTCAAGAAGGTGCAGTTGTTGCCCAGGAGGGAGCCTTCGCCAATGCGGTCGCCGTGGACCACCACGCAGTGGCCTATGGTGACATAATCTTCAATCACCATGCCATTGCCGTGGACTACGGCCCCTTCCTGGATATTAACGTGGTTGCCAATGGTAATCTTGTTGGCCCCGTCGCCGCGAATGGTCACGCCAGGCCAAACGCTGGCGTATTCACCAATCTCTACGTAGCCCACTACGTAGGCGAACTCGCTGACCCAAGCAGTGGGTGCAACCTTGGGAGTCTTGTCTCCGAGGGTACGAATCAAGGCGCTCCTCCTAGGTGGAATAAGGTCTGGCAGTGGCTGCCGGGCACTGATTATAGCGCATTTGGGCGCTTTCAGCGGGCGGCGCGCAGAGCCCGGCGGGCTTCCATGTCCATATCTTTCTCAATAAGCGCCTGCCGCTTCTCATACTGGCGCTTTCCGCGGGCCAGCCCCAGTTCCAGTTTGGCTACGTGGTTCTTGATATAGACCCGCAGGGGGATGATGGTAAGCCCTTTCTGCGCCACGGCGTCGGCCAGTTCCCTAATCTGCTGCCGGTGCAGCAGCAGTTTGCGGGACCGGTCTGGGTCGTGATTGTAAATGCTGGCCGGGCCGTAATGGGGTATGTGGGCGTTAACCAGCCACACCTCGCCGTCTTCGGGCCGGGCGTAAGCGTCCTTGAAGTCCAGCCGGCCCGCGCGCAGGGACTTGATTTCACTTCCCGTCAGCACCACGCCGGCTTCGTAGCGCTCCAGAATATCGTAGTCGTGGAACGCGCGGCGGTTCACCGAAAGGGTGCGGTCTCCCCCTTGCTCAGGGGCTGGCTTTCGCTTCTTAGCCACGGCTATGGGTTCCCTGCAGCAAGTTGCTGGTTAAGAATTTCCAGGGCTTTGGCCATTTGCGCATCTGGCTGGTCGCGCCGGCTGGACTCCACCGGCACGTTGGGGGTAATGCCCTTGCCTTCAATGAGATTGCCGTTAGGCGTGAACCAGCGGGCAATGGTGAAGTAGATGGCCGAACCATCATTTAGCTGCCGTAACGTATTAACGCTGCCCTTGCCGTATGATGTGGCGCCCACCAGGGTGGCCCGCTGGCGGTCTAGCAGCGCGCCGGACAGGACTTCCGCAGCGCTGGCGCTGTATTCATTGATTAACACCACCAGGGGAACATCTTGAGCCTGGCCCCCGCCGCGCACTTTCCAATCGGTGCGGTTGCCCACGGCATCCATTTCGTACAGCACCAAGCCGTCCTTCAAGAACTGGCTAGCCACGTCCACCACGCTGTTCAGAAGCCCTCCGGGATTGTTGCGCAGGTCTATGACCAGGGCGCGGCCCTGGGCCTGGCGGAACTGGGCCAATGCGTCTTTCAGCTCGTCGTTGGTGTTGCTGTTGAACTCGCTGATCTTCAGGCGCCCAATACCTCCATCCAGCATCTTCAGTTCAACACTGCTCAGTTCAATGACGGCCCTGGTGATGGTAACGGTGGCAGGCTCAAGGGAGCCGCGGTGCAGCACGCTCAGAGTCACGGTGGTGCCCTTGGGGCCGCGAATCCTGTTGACCGCCTCCAGCAAGGTCAGGCCCGCGGTGCTCTCGCCATTAATGGCCAGAATGGCGTCTCCTGGCTCCAGCCCGGCCTTGGCCGCGGGCGTATTGGGCAGAGGCGCTAAAATGGTCACCAGCCCCTCCTCCATAACCACCTGCGCGCCGATGCCTTCAAAAAAGCCGCGTAAGTCCTGGGACTCGACACTGTATTGCTTGGCGTCCAGGAAGGAGGCGTAACGGTCGTCCAGGGCCAGCATCATGCCCCGGATAGCGCCGTCGCTTACCTTCTCCGCATCAAGTTGTTCCCTGCCGTAGTGCTCTTTTTGGAGCACTTCCCATACTTCGGCCAGCCGTTGGAACTCCGGGGGCAAGCCTTCGATTTGCGCATGGCCTTGTCGGGCTGGAACTCCAGGAAACTGAATACTACAGCCAATCACCAGGCCGGCGGCCGCCATAATTAGTGCAACCGCAAAGGCTGACCATAAAATACGAGATTTTGGCAAGGGAGATGCTCCTGGGCGAATGTATTCCCGTGGGGAACACCTGTGCATTATACGTAGGTTTCATTGTAGCATAATGCTGCGGGTTGATTGGGCGAGCTGTAATTGACTGGTTTGGGAGAGACTTGCTAGCATTGGCCCATTCACCATGCCAGGAGGCTACCTTGCCGGGAATTGCTGCATATGGCGCCTACGTACCCCGATACCGCCTGGGGGCCGCCACCGCGGGCTGGAATTCCTCAGTTGAGAGGGCAGTGGCCAATTTTGATGAGGACAGCGTCACCATGTCGGTGGCGGCCGGGGCGGACTGCCTCCAGGGACTGGACCGGAATCAGGTGGATGGCCTGATATTCGCCACTACCACGCCGCCGTACTTGGAGAAGCAAAATGCAGCCATCATCGCCGCAGCCCTGGACTTGCGGCGGGAAATCTTTACCGCCGATGTCACGGGGGTGCTTAAGTCCGGCACTGCCGCGCTGAAGTCCGCCCTGGACGCAGTGGCCGCGGGCAGTGCCCGGCAGGTTCTGGTAGTGGCGGCGGACATGCGCCAGGGACCGCCCCGCAGCGATCTGGAACGTTCCTCCGGAGATGGCGCGGCGGCGTTGCTGGTGGCTAGGGATGGTGTAATCGCGGATTTTGCAGGCAGCCACTCCATAACCGAGAACCTGCTGGACAACTGGCGCGCTTCGGGTGAAGGTTTCGTGCGCTCGTGGGAGGACCGCTTTGCCACGGAAGAGGGACTGGAGCGCGTAGTGCCGGAAGCAGTATCGGCATTCCTGAGCCAGCGCAGCCTCTCGCAAAAGGACGTGCGCCGCGTAGCGCTGTATGCTCCAGACAGGCGCAGACACGATTCTCTGGCTCGCCGGTTGGGGTTTGCGCCCCCGCAGATGGTGGAGCCCTTGTTTGGCAGGCTGGGCTGCACCGGAGCCGCTTTTCCGCTGATGCTGCTAGTGCGCGCCCTGGAACAGGCAGCGGCAGGGGAGCTGCTGCTGGCGGTCTCCTACGGCGACGGCTGCGATGTGCTGGCGTTCCGGACTACGCCGGGAATAAAGGCCGCCGCGGCTGAACAAAGAGGGGGCACTGGATACCTGGATGCCAAAGTAGTCCTTGACAGCTATGAGACGTATGCCCGCTGGCGCGAGGTCTGGCTGACCGACTCGGCTAGCCGCCGTCCTTCCCCGCCTGCGCCATCGGTGGCCGCTTTGTGGCGGGAGACAGACAAGAACCTGCGATTATACGGCGGCAGGTGCAGCCGGTGCGGCTACCTGCAATATCCGCAGCAACGCATCTGCGTCAACTGCCAGGCTTCGGACAGCGCCGCGCCGGTGCGCCTCAGCGACCAGCCCGCCACCCTGTTCACCTACTCTATGGACTACATTGCGGGTGCGGTGGACACGCCCTTAGTGGTGGCGGTGGTTGACTTTGCGGTGGGAGGCAGGATGCTGTGCATGATGACAGACCGGGAGTTAAGGGAAGTGCGCATTGGGATGCCCGTAGAAATGAGCTTCCGGCGGCTGCGGGTGGTCAATGGCATCCACAACTACTACTGGAAGGCGGCGCCCCAGCGGCTTGCTGGCAAACGTCCTGCTGTTAGGGCAGTGGCTAGCTAGCCTGCCCGCCCAGGGCTTGTAACTTGCGCTTGTCTTCCGCGGCTTCCCTGGCGCGCCCCAGCTTTTCGTAGGCCTCGGCGCGGCGCTCCCACGCAGTCCGGAAGGTCGGGTCCAGGGCAATTGCCTTAGTGAACTGGTCCACCGCCTCCTGAAACTTGCCTTGGGCCACCAGGCCCATACCGCGCTCGGTCATGCCGGCTGCGGTGGGTGGGCGGTGCACCCGCGGCGGCTTGGGCGGAGGCGCTTCGTGGACTGGGGGCGGCGGTTCGGCGGCAGTACTTGAGGGTATCGCAGGCTCGGTCTTGGCGGCGGGTGTTGGGGCCGCAGACTCCTTGGGCGCCTGACGTGGCTCCGCCGCAGCCGGGGCGGGGGCTGAAGCTGGGGGAGCGCCGGCTTGCACTGGCGCTTCTACTTTCGACAAGTCCCAGCCGCATTGCACGCAGAAATTTTGCTTGCTCAGGTGATGAGTGTGGCACTTGGGGCACGTGACCCCCTCCTCCGGGGGCGACTGAGGCTCCTGGACGGGCGCCCGGCTGCGCAGGAAGAGCAGCAAAACCATCGGCGCCATGGATGCGACCTTCCAGGGCAGGAAAGCCAGCGCCAAAGCCGCCGCGGCCCAAATCCACGGGCTGCGGCCCTTGCTCCACGCCAGGCGGGCAGTCCACAGCGCTACCAGTCCAATGGAGATATAAAGCAGGACAGTGCTCATTCCTGATTCAAACGACATATTGTCCTTTTTATTTTGCCTGGGCTGAATCCGGCGGGCCAGCCCAACTCTCCTTAACATGAATATACACGCTGTGAACTGAATCCACAACGGGTGAGATATTTCGGCCCAAGAGCGCCGGCCAGTCTGAGACATTCAACCGGCCCCATCCCTTGCCGGGGAATTGCCTTGACCGGCCATTCTATTCCGGTCGGGACGGCGCTGTGATGACCCATCCGGTTTTAGTGCGTCAAGCAACGTTCTCGGCCAGAGCAGTGTTTGTTTTTGGTGCCAGTACAATACTGTTGGGGGCCGTGTCAACTCAAACAAGAATGTTACCGAAGGGCAGATGATTCACTGATCCAGGAATGTTACCGAAGCATTGTTGCCGGGTCCCTGTGATTGGCTGCCGGGGCAAGCTTGGGGTGCTGCC